>Ga0210059_1004045_pt1 | contig 23595 bp, 9 predicted proteins | sample Ectturendosymbi2_FD_188042 | JGI IMG/M metagenome (GOLD analysis project Ga0210059, IMG submission 188042) | Ecteinascidia turbinata endosymbiont from Florida, USA - Sample 2 (SPAdes) (version 2) | ecosystem: Host-associated > Tunicates > Ascidians > Unclassified | place: Key West, Florida...
GTGGCTTTACAAATATTGCTGAATGATACGTACAAGCTGAATCATTGCAAGGAGATGGGAGCAAAACTAGGCAGGAGATTCCTCAAACAGCCGGCTGAAAAGCTCAAGGCGGTTTTTGTTGTTATAGGCCAGTAGAAGTGTTTCGCATTTTTGGTAAGATTTTACTTTCAGAAGTTTCTCATCACTTTTACAGTAACATTCTGCAGTAACTTCAACCTTGTCATTTTGCAAGTGTGTAGTAAGAATTTAGCCCTATCTTGTAGATTTGTGCTACAAGTCTTTGAGTCGGACCTGTCATGAGTCAATTTTTGTTCCCAAATGTTCCTACCCTTTTTTCATTCATATGTGAACTTTGTGATGGTTTTGTGCATGTGGTTAACTCATTATGATCATTAACTTAATGGAGTTCATGACTTATAATGTTTTGTTCATATATTTGGAGCACAAGATCAAGAGAATTCAATCCTAGCCTAGCGCTTGAATTGGAAAGTTAAGTTCAAATTGTTTAACGCAGAAATGCATCAGAATGAACTCATTGAAAGCATGTGTATGTATCTGCAACAGTGTTTGATATATCATGGTTCTAGTTTTATTAAGATGAAGATCGATAAAGACAAGTTGTAACAAGCAATTTTAAGTTTACAGCAGAAATCGCTGTTTTAAGAAAAAAAATTGCTTCTTAGGCAAAACCATATTTTTTGGAAAAAATATATACTGCTTTCCAAACAATTTGAGACATCTATGAATGTGGAAATTACCATAGTTAAAAAATTTTGTGATTTTGACCATAACTTTTCAAAAAACAGCCGTTTTGGTCATTTTTAATCAGGATTTTGGCTATAAGCAACTAAAAAAATCTGGCAACTTTGCTTTACCATGCTAATGGTTGTGGGTTTGCCTCTCATCTTCGCGCTTTGCATTTTTGTAACAGTGACAGCTTCTTGCTTGCACGTTTCAATTCGTGCGACCACATTTTTGGACCTAGGTAAAGTGAGTACATTGAACAGAAAAGTTCTCTTTCGGCATATACTAACTTCAAGCCTAATGTGTGGTTATTACTTACTTCTCCATGAAGCCATTCTTGTCCTGATAAACTACCTAGGGCCTCCATTCGCAATACAAGTGTTTTTGACTTATTTTGTACAACAGCTGCCACCATTGCTCCATTTTTGCAAAGTTCCCACTTGTTAGCCTGTTAAAAAAGCATTCAGTTTTGACGATAGACTACAGTATTAGAGAACTGACTCTAGTAATACAACAAACAGATACGCCTGTGTATTGTTGGCGGTGGCTACAGATACGCCTGTGTATTGTTGCAACCTCGCCAGTGGTGTTGCATTGATTGTGTGATTCACCACGAAAGGGATGTGCGTGAAGAACAAAACTATATATATGTGGCACGAACAAGCAATAATAGAGTGATCTCGTCAGGTGATCTCCATTGTTGCTTGCTGCCACAGTGCAAAGCTTTGCGCACATGCCGCTCAGGATTTCTGATCTCAGCAGTATCTTCAAATTTGGAAAGTTGTGACGTAATACCTGTGACGTAACAGTAATGCATGAAAGTGCAGTAGGCTTAGTAGAAATGAACTAAACATAAAGGCAGTGTTTATTTTGCCACCAGGATGGCAGCAGCAAAAGGATTGGTAAAGAAAAGAAGTAAATGTAAGTAAAAGATCAACCTAACCCTAACTGTAGCCCTAATCCTAACCCTTACTTAACGCTAAGCTAGCCTAATGCTAAGCTAACACTAACCCTAACCTTACACTGAGCTTACGCTAACCTTAATCCTAATGTAACCCTAACCTAACAACACTTACCCCTATACGTAACACCTAAGCGGAGCCTGAAAAAAAGCAAAGAAAAAAAAAAAAGTCGGCAAGGTGAGAGTCGAACCGAAAACTATTATATGGGCATAGCAGCCGTAACACTTAACCGTTACACCACGAGCAACATTTCCCTGACAAAGTGACCTTTTTCTTGGTATTGCATCATGCCACGAGATTGAATCATTGACTGGTGCCACAATAGCTCCAGCTGATCTGTTGCTGCCAGCATCTTGGCAGACATCACCTGTAAACTAGACACTACCGAACGTAAAAGATAAACCCTAAACCTTACCTTAACCTTATCCGTAGCCCTTACCCTAAAACCCTAACACTAGCCTAACGTTGAGGTAATGCTAACCTAACACTAACCCCTAAACATCACACTTAAGCCTGAATAAAAGTAAAGAAAGAAAAACAAAACAAAAGTCGGCAAGGTGAGTGTCAAACCGAAAACCATTGGCATAGCAGCCATAACGCATAACACCTAGGCTACAGCAAGATCCACGCCGTTTGAATAACAAACTGACCCTTTTATTTGAATTGCTTCGGGCTAGGCCTATGTGCAGTCACCTCCTTTTCTTCACTTTTTTTCAAAACTTTTGGTTTAGGGTTAGCATTAGTGTACCTTAGCATTAGGTTTTTAGGCTTGCTTAGAGTTAGCTGAGTATTAAGTTAGCTTAGTGTTAGGTTAGCATTAGGTAAGCATCATTAGGTTAGGGTTGGGTTATGGTTATGGTTAGGACTACCGTTGCTAGTAGTGAGGGTTAAGTTTAGGGTTAGGTTTTAGGTTTGCGTTTACTATGTTTGTACCAAGCCTACTGCATTCTCATCGTGCGTTACTGTCACATTACAGGAGGTGGTTGAATAGGGTGTCAAATTTAAAGATCCATGGGCGGTTCCGTAGCCACTGCCAAAATTGAAACATCCTCACTTCTTAGCATTACGTATTCGATGGAAAATTATAGTAAATTGCAATGACAAATATTTTTTTCTAGGCAGTGTCTATTTTACTGCCAAGATGCCAGCAGCAACAGGCTTGGCAGAAACGAAGTAAACACAAAAGATAAACCCTAAAGCTAATCCCAAACCTTAATCCCTAACCCCTAACATTAAACCCTAACCCTAATGCTAACCATAACGTAAATGTTAACTGAAGCCTAACACCTAAGGCCAGAAAAGTTTGGAAAGTTATAAAAAAGTTAAAAAAAGAAAAGGGAACTCGCCAAGGTGGGAGTCGAACCAAAAAGGAATGGCATACTAGACTTGAATCATAACCACTATGCTACTAGCAGCACGTCAATTGCATGACAAATTGACCTTTTTATTCGAATTGCCTCATGCCACGAGACCGAATGTTCGACTGGCGGCACAATAGCTCCAGCCGATCTGTTGCTGCTAAAATATTGGTGGTAAAATAGACACTACCTTTTTTGTATATTGTATTTTCACTTTCATTAATAGTGTAACGAGGTATTTTTCTATTCTGGTTATGTCATCACACATCTGTTAATGATATCTGTGCTGACGGACATCCGTTCTTTACTTACTTTGTACCAGATGTAAACACTACTGCTACGCTACCACAACGGTGCCGCTTGAGTAACAAACTCAGCGTTTCATTTGAACTGCATCATGGCGAGGTGGTTCCATAGCAACTTCCTTTTAACAAAGCAGTGTTTAAGTAGCTGTGCATGGTCAAGTGCTGGGTGAGGTAGCTGTTGCTGGCTACGCATGCAAGGTGGTTTCGTAGCCACTTCCTTTCAACGAAGCAGTGTATAAGTGGCTATGCAAGGTCAAGTGCTGGTTAGGTTTCTTTTCTCCAGGGTGAACTGCTAGGTACCCAGCTTTTCTCTAGGATGAACTGCTAGGTAGCCAGCAACATCAAAACCAAATTCCCTAGCATAGTGCACAATAGATATCACCCATTGTCAGTGAATATGCAGAGAAAAGTGCTCCACTCCAAGTGAAAGTGAAATCTACGTTACCTTTACTTTGTCTACGATTATGGCTACTACATAACAAGCCGAGTTTAGTAGTTATGACTAAGGGCTAGGTTGAACTTTACTTATACAATGTGGTTGGGTCTAGTGTACAATTCACCCTCTCCACCCATGTGGTTAAGGCCCATGATTTCATAGATTCAATACATTTAAAGTTGGTTAATATGGAAACATAAACTTAGTTTAAAAAGCAATAAAATCAAGCAAAACGAACAAATGGTGATAATTGGGAGCTAGCCTATATTAGCGTAGATCAATCGACCAAAGAGTAGTGAGTAGGCTAACTTGTCCATCTGTACACCTATATTTGTGCTAATGTGTAAAACCTTAACACTCAACTTAAAACACAAGTTTAAACATAAAAATTATGAATTATGAAAAATACTTCCAAGATATTTTTCATAATTCTTTAGCATGATTGCTTCAGACCAAAATAAACTTTAACTCACCATACCAGTGGTGGAAATATGGCCTTATGTTTTCATAAAAAGCATGAAATGTATCAACTGTATCTGGTTATGTGGCACAAGCAGATGTTAGATAGAGTTTGAGACATTCGCACAAGTTTCGCACCACCATGAACATGTTTGAGTTGGAAGGGATTATTTCTGCTGTGTGAGGTTTTGTCAGTTCAGATCTCATCTTGGTTGTATTGGTTTTGATAGTACAGAAATCACGTTTGATTTTCTGACATAAGATTGTATGCTTTCACAATTTTATGTTAGCGCTTTTGATGTGCTTTCTTAAACACTTGGGCAATGTCTAAAGACCGTATCTGGTTTTTGCTTTAAAAAACTAAAAGACAACTTTCAACGAAATTGCTGACCCTTTGTGAAATATCTGACCATTTCTTTGAATAAACCTTATGCCCTCTACCCTAACAATAAACACTAAACCTCAACACTAAATGCTAAACCCTAACCTTAAACACTAACTCTAAACCCCAATGCTAAACCTAAAACTAATCCAAAACCCTAATCTAAACCTGTGTCTGCAGTTTTTAATAATGTACATCCATAGCAGTCCCAACACTTTCAACATGCAATCTTGCATGAGAACATCAAAAATATGTGATGCACTATCAAAAACCAATACAAGGAAGGTGTGATCTAAACCGATTACTCCTTGCACAGCAGCACTAGTCACTTCCCACTTGACCATGTTGATGGTGGTATGAATGCCATTTGGGTTGGACATAGCTGGTTTAGACACTACCATATCTATGTGCCGTGAAAATAATATAGTGATCTCGTCAGATGATCTTTACTGTTTGCTGCCACAGTGTGAAGCTTTGCACACTGGTCACTCAAACCCTCCAATCACAACAATAATATCTATAGAGGGCTCTATAGGTTTGTCAGATTTCTTGTGAATGCCTTAGAACTGGAGATACAGAACAAAAGTTTAAAAAACAAATTTTTGATTTATTTTAGCAAAATGCAGTGCAGATGGAATTCTTTAACTATTTCAAAAGTTTTAGCTTATAATTTAAGCATCACTGATGAGAAAAAATTTGAAGGGTTGTTTGTACATTGTGTATGCCCTGCCGAAGTTCGTGGTTATCTCATGTTCTCAGCATGTTCTGTCAAACTTAGTAATATCTGATGTTTAATGTATTGGGGGCAATAACTCAGTGGTAAAGTGTTTGCCTCTCAAATGGAAGGTTGTTTTTTTTATCTGCGACCACTGAGTGAACCACTGTAGCGCTTCTTGGACGAGAACATTTGCCTCAGCCACCCCGACAAGAGGCATCATCCAGGCTGCAGCCTGCCACCAATTGTCAATAGATAAATCTATCGCATTGCATGCCATCCAACAAAATGTATTCACCTCAGTCATTTGTAGGTAGTTAAGTGGTTGATAACAGATTTTATTTGAATAAGATGAAGTTTATATTTTGTATGTAGTAGGTGAAATACGTACTGTACAATAATAGTGTCTGATTCTTAGCTGCAAAAGGATTCGTTTCGATGGACAGCTATCTTGCAAGGACTTGAAATTTTGGAAGGTCATAATGTTGGTTATTTGTAATTTTTTTGCAGGTTGATTTTTAATGGCTGAATTATATTCGAGTTGCGGTGTTTAGTGACTAATGCATCACTCATGCCATGCGGATTGAACTTTTCTTGTTATGACTAGAGAACAACCTTTCTTGTGACCATCTAATGAAGGTAAGTATAGATAAGTTGATTGACAATAATGCTCATATTTCATTATATTAGGTGTTTTTTGCAGCAGTAACCATGAATCTGATGAATGACTGTCATTAGTTACAGTAATTTTCTTGGTAAATTTGTGTTTGTTTATTAATTGTGGGTATTAATACTCTGGGGCCTGAAATTCATGGTAATAGAGTATCTATGAAAAATATGTTTTAAGACAATGATCAATTAATCATTTCTTCATTGGTTTCAAACAAACTGGAATTAGGATTTGCCTTTTAGAAAATCAGTAATAAGCGAAAAATATTTGAAAAGTTGTGTCTTATAAAAAGGGGTTTCCCAAAGTTTTTTGGCCATGGGCCCCCATTCATGAATCTATTTCTCTCAGACACCAATCTTGTGTTGTACCAACTTTTTCCCTTAAGCAGTGTGAAAGGATCATATAGAATGAAATATAAATCACATTGAACAATGTTTTACTTACACAGGTATTGGCGAAAGGCAATAAAATTTTAGTTGTTTGTGAGAATGATGCATTCATCCTCAACACTTCACCAGAAGATGAAAAATGTGTTTTATTGAAACTAATTAATGTGTTGGCTGCCAGTGTATGAAATATTTTTACTTTGAAATCCAGCATTGGCCACTTTTTTAGCACCACTTTACAACTCCATAACTTGCTAGGTGAATGAGCTAGAGAGCTGTTGAAATCCTTGAAAGATAAGGCAAGTCTTCTAGTTTGCATTTGAAAAAATTGGGAAGTTTTGGTTTCTTTTTTGGCGACGTCATAAGTGGGGTAGGTTTTGGCATTTTGGGCCCCAACTGCAATAGCCAATTTTTGACTCAATTTTTTAGTGGAAACCAGGCTATGATCCGAGTCTTTAGAGCCTTTAATTAGCTAGCACCTATGAGAACAGTTTTGCTTCTGACACTGGCTTATTGCATTCCAGGTTTTATTCTCAACACTTTCAATCAGTGTTTTTTAAGGTGTTTCAAGAATGACTGAAATGGTTTCTTGAAATGCAGTTGGAACTTGCTTTACCACTATCAAAATACACTAAAACCTTGGTTTATGACCATCTACGTCAGTATTCAGATAAAATGGTTGCGCTGTCTCAATGTCTATCAGCAAGATATCTGTAAAAAAACTTGCTTTCAATTCATGTGTAGTTTCATTTGGTTTCAATAAAGTATTCTGTCTTGGCTTCTAAGCTCCTTGGATGGCTTAGGTCAGGGAAGGCCAACCAGTCAGAGACCAAGAGCCACATTTCTTACTGTATTACTGCAACGAGCCACATCATAGACATGGTCGTACATGAACATCATCCCACCTCTTCCTCAGTCACCGGTTTTGATTGATTTAAATTAATGATTTAAGTCATGATTTAAACCAAGCAACAAAAATAAAAAAATCAAGCAAAAAATAATGTTGTTTTACAGGTTTGTGTGATTTCTATGACACATTTAATTAGCATTCTAATAGGTTTTCACATAAGAACTCTCTGCCTTCTACACTAATGTTGTATATGTGAAAACCAAAGTTCAATCACAGCAACTGTAGGTCACGGATTCTATGTCATTTATATAACTGCAGAAATGACATGTGGACTGAAATCACTAACCCTTGCAGATTCAGAAGTCGTGAACCTGTTAAAATGCCACAAGTTTGAAAGTGTAGACTGGCATAAAGTGAACGTTGCATTTAAATTCCATCAAATATGAAGGCAGTTGACTGTAGACATAGTTATAGAAAGTATTTTTTATTCATGAAACAGATACATTATTATTATAAATTTTAACATTTTAACGTGTATGCCATGAGTGTCAATTGTTGCGATCGGAAATCCTGAGCAGCATGTGCGCAAAGCTTCGCACTGTGGCAGCAAAGCTTCGCACCGTGGCAGCAAGCAACAATAGAAATCATGCTTGCAATCTCTCTTAGCATACGTTAGTCATCATGCTCAATCGTTCACACGTTAATATCGGCAGAGCTTTCACGTCGCAATCACTCTTACTTTTGCTTGCTCGCACTACATATATGATGGTGTTATTCCTCACGCACATCCCGCTTGTGATGAATAACACAATCAACGCAGCTGGAGAGGTTGCAACAACATCCCCTCCTTTTCACAACGAACCACACCGATCGCACGTTCTTTTTGTGAAGGCTGAACTCGGCACGACCTCCACATCCTGGTCACAGCACCATTTTGTTGCGATCAGAAATCCTGAGCCACATGTGCGCAAAGCTTCGCACCGTGGCAGCAAGCAACAATAGAGATGATGCTTGCAATCTCTTTTCACATACGCTAGTCATCAATGTTCAATCGTTCACACGTTAACACTTTGAGAACCGGTCTATGATATATTCGTACTTCGATTTTGGCCAAAAAACAGCAGTTTTCGGTTGCCTTACCAACGCCCTAGCTCCTCCGCCGATTGCGCTAGAGAGCTGTTCAAGGGTTCAAACGGATCGGCCAGTCTAGTAGAATGCACTCGAAAAAAATTTTTTTGGTTGGGGGTTTCGGATTTTTTGTGACTGACGTCATAAGTAAAGTAGTTTTGGGGTCATTTTGGCTCATGTTGCCTGGCCTAGGGTCCAACCGCTAGGCCACAGTGTTTCGCTGAAGTTTTCATTGGAAACTAGGCTCGAGTCCTAGTCTTTTGAGCCTTTGATCGACTTTCTAGCGTTTCTGGTTCAAAAGTTATGATCTAAAATAAACAAATTAATTAATTATCTAATTAGCTAATTAGTCAAATATTTTTATTAACTTACATCACAACTTTTAAACCCAAACCCCCAGCAGGCCATCCAAAGTATCAAAAGACTCGGATTGTAGCCTAGTTTCCAGTGAAAACTTCAGCGAAATACTCCCACTGAACGGTTGGTACCCAGGGCCAGGCAAAGTGGGCCAAGGTGGCCTAAAAGTCCTCCACTTATGACGTCACTCACAAAAAAACGCAATCCCCAAGCAAAAAAAATTTTTTTCGAGTGCAGACTAGAAGACTTGCCGCGTCATTTGAGACTTTTACCGGGTCTGTCGAACATACCGGACCGGAGAAATTCCTGCGCAAAGCCACGTACGTTTAGACGTTTTTTCCGAAAATCCCCAAATCCTAGCGGACGCCAAAGAGTTATATCGACAGAGTTTTGACGTCGCAATCACTCTTACTATTGCTTGCTCGCGCTACATATATAATGGTATTATTCTTCATGCACATCCCGCTCGTGGGGAATCACACAATCAACACAACCGGAAAGGTTGCAACACAATGAACTTACTAAACTGGCGGTTTGAGTATTGGCATTTCAATAAATATTTTATTGCGAACACCAGCACTGATGTTATAAACTTATTTGCATTAAGGGATATTGCCTAATCGCAAAAAAGTTTGAATGAAAGTTCAGCTATTTCTAGTCAGTCAGCATGATTGTTTTAAATCAATTCATTTAAATCAGTGATAAAATGAAAAAGTCAAGCAAAAAATCATATGCAGTTTTGAAGTTTTGTGTGATTTGTATGCCACATTTAATTGATATTCTAATCGGTTTCACTTGTTATTAAAGAAGGCAGGGAGTTCTTATGAAGACGCAACTAACTGTGTTGCAACCTCTCCATTGGCGGTGCGTTGAATGTGCGATTCACCATGAACGGGATGTGTGTGAAGAAAAACACCACATATGTGTGGCGCGAACAAGCAATAATAGAGTGATCATGGCCTGTGAACTCTATTGTTTCTTGCTGCCACAGTGCGAAGCTTTGCGTACATGACGCTCAGGCTTTTCCGATCGCAACAACTGCAAAAATGATATGAGGACTAAAATCACTTATGTTTGCAGGCTCAGAAGCAGGCCCGTAACTGGCCTGGAACACTAGGGATGCCGAAAAGTTTCGTGATAAGGGCCCAAATTTTTTAAATTATGTCCTACACAATTTTCCACAGGCTTGCTCAGAAGTCGGAACTGTCAGCATGCTACAAATTTGATAGTGCAGACTGGTTAAAAAAGGCCTGTAGCCAGAATTCAAGATTTGGGAGGTAAAATGAAATTGTTAGGGGGGGCAAAATTTTTGTTTTTTTTATATATTATGTTTAAAATGAAATTTTTTGGGCACAACAAAACGTGGAGGGAACAAAAAAATTTATGGGCGACAGGCACAAAAAATTTATAGGCAGCAATAACTCAGTAGTAGTGTGTCCGCCTCCCAATTGGAAGTTTGCTATTCCATCCATGGCCACTGAGTGATTCAATGTATAGCATTTCTAGGGCAAGAGCGTTCACTGCAACTGACAAAAGCATTTTGCAGGCATCACCTGTTAATGTCAAATGAATCAATAAAAAAAATTTAGGGACACTGCTCTTGAATGCCCCCATGGCTACAGGCCTGGCCTAAAGTAAAGTTACATCAAATTCCAGAAAATAACTAGGCTGTTGACTGCAGAAATGGTTCAGGTTCATATAACATATTATAGGTTTTTACCATTTTATGTATGCAAGTTATACTTTTGCAGAAGCTGATCTAGTAAAAACTGCATAATAATAATTAATTTTAACAATAGACTTTGCACTGTTGTGATCGGAAATCTCGAGCAGCATGTACGCAAAGCTTCGCACCGTTGCAGCAAGCATCAATAGAGATCATGCTCGCAATCTCTCTTACTATTGCTTGCTCGCGCTACATATATAATGGTGTTATTCTTCACACACATCCCGTTCGTGGTGAATCACACGATCAATGCAGCACCACCGGAGAGGTTGCAACAGCACCAAAAGGGCTTGCAAGCTTGTAGTTTTGTACAAGCTGCTTGACATGCCATTAACATTTTGACGTCCAGGTTAATTCAAGCGGTTCGCAAAAAAACAGCTGGATCGCACGTGGCTTTGCGCGGGAATATCACCACTCCTGTACAGGTTACGGACGTGGTCAAAGTGTCAAAAGACACGGCGAGTCTTGCAGTTTGCATTCGTGAAAAATTTTTTGGTTGGGGGACGCAGATTTTTTGTCAGTGACGTCATAAGTGGAAGACTTTTTGGCCAACTTCACCTGGCCCTGGGCGCCAACCGTTAGATGGCAGTATTTTGCTGAAGTTTTTATTGGAAACTAGGCTACAATCCGAGTCTTTTGATACTTTGGATGACTTGCTGGGGTTTCGGGTTCAAAAGTTATGATCTAAGTTAATAAAATTTTTTGACTAATTAGATAGTTAATTAATTTGTTTATTTTAGATCATAACTTTTGAACCAGAAACACTAGAAAGTCGATCAAAGGCTCAAAAGACTCGGACTCAAGCCTAGTTTCCAATGAAAACTTCAGTGAAATAATTTGGCCTAGCGGTTGGGCCCTACGCCAGGTAACATGAGCCAAAATGACCCAAAAACTACTTCACTTTTGATATCACTCACAAAAAATCCACAACCCCCAACTAAAATTTTTTTTTCGAGTGCAGACTAGAAGACTGGCCGATCCGTTTGAGCCCTTGAACAGCTCTCTAGCGCAATCGGCGGAGGAGCTATGGTGTTGGTAAGGCAACAGAAAACTGCTGGTTTTAGGCTGAAATCTAGGTACAAATATATCGTAGGCCGGCTCTCAAAGTGTTAAGTGCTGTCACAGAAAACTGTTCTTTGTAAGTCATTTGTAATTGGAAAACCTACAGTTCTACAACAATCAAAAGAATTAATATGCTCATGAAGGTGGTGCCACTAGCCTAAGGACCGCACCACAGTACACCCAACCCAGTTGTTCTGAAGCACCATGTAAATACGCAGCTCCAACATTCTCGTTTTGGTTCAACTGCACTGAGCTCTCTTGCCGTCAAAACTCCCTTCGACTGCACTTGCTAGCACGACTGTGTGAATAGGCCTAATGACAGAACTTTACAAGGCATTTATTGTCATGCATTATTATTATGTTGGACTTCTGGTAATTACGTAAAAGCTACATGAATCCGAGCAAAGAGCCACAGGGTTGGCCACCCCTGACCTAGACCTTGGCGTGTGTTGTACCAGTATCTTCCTTGTTTTTATTACTTCCACAAAATATCAATTAAGCCCAACCTTGTAGTATTAAAGTATGTTTATTTCATATACCTAGTGCAGACATGAAAATGTTGATTTAAAACAGTGTTTCATCAATGCTTTTGGTATTGGAATAATTTTGTTCGATGACAGTGTCAGTGGTACATAGGTGTGGTCCTTTTGTTTGGGATTCATTACCAAAAACAATCTAGTTTGTCCTCTTGAATTGTACCAAATGCCGTATATAAATAGTGGTCATTTTGATGTCAACCTTTATTGGCCAGTGTTTATTTCCTTATCCAATATTTTGTCATTTTGCAAAATGCTACTATTGTATACGGGTCATGAATTCCATTTATTCGTTAAAATCAAGTTACTGTGATACCATGAAATATGGCAGTCAGTGCTCAGGTATGAAATATGGCAGTCAGTGCTCAGGTAACTAAGAAATAGCATTCACTGCATGAGACTTTCTATATGTTAAATAATTGCAGTAAAGCTAAATATGTATCCTATAGTACCAAACAATTGTGTCTGAGTGAAATAAAACAAAAATTTACCATTTTAGTACATTGCAAATAGGACCAAGGGTTTTATAGTAAACTTGCCTAATCATGCTCTTGCTTCCTTTTGCTTAACTTGATTCAAATGGTGAAGATAATGGTGTGAATACCTTTTAGAATTGTGACTACTGTGGTGTTAAGTAAATGAAATCCAAGTTTGAAGTTTCTCGAAGTGAACCATATAAACTCTTGATGTTTTGGCTTATTGCAGTGGCTCCTAAACTTTTTCAAGCCATTACCCAAATCAATAGCCTTTACTGGTAGCAGCCCCTGTTCATTAATTCTGGTCGTAGTTCAGGTTGTAAATTTCTTTTGCAGCGGTCGCTCATAATGCAGAACAATGTTGTTGTTTTACTTCCGTGTTACCCCCAAAGAATCGAATATTACCTCCAGGGGATAATTTATCCCCCTGTCTTATTGTATAATCACCCTTTGTCATTGTCATAGTTTGACAATAGTGTTCATGTGCAGCAAGACTATAAAAAATGCTACCTGTTAAAATGTCAATAAAATCTGTAGATTATATTGCAATGTACCAAAGAACCCCACAGGTCTGTACCTGACTTAATCACCAAAATTCAGTTCTGTGGGCTGATGGCTGTTAGTTCTATTATTTCATCGTGACATGCTGAAGATGCTCCTTGGCATGGCAAGTAATTTTGAAAAAACAATTCCACTGATGCTCTTTGGTATTTCTGTAAACTGAATTGCAGTTGTCTCTGTCAGTTCAGGAATTGTTTGAGGGATGATTATTCTTAACCCTTTAACGACTGCGCGCGCCAACATATTGGCGCACCCTTCTTTGGCCATAAATCGCCAGCCGCTAAAGCTAGAGAGCTGTTCAAACCCTTTACGGATTCAGCAAGTCTTCTAGTTGACATCGAAAAAAAAAAGTTTTTTGTTTTGGGTTTGAGGTTTTCTGGGGGGAACGTCACAAGTAGGGGTGTTTTTGTGTTATTTTGGCCATCTTTTCCTGGCCCTGGGCGCTGTCCCAATGGGCCATTTTTTGACTCAAAGTTTAGTTGAAAACTGGGTCAAAATCTGCGTCTATAGAGCCTGTTATTGACATTCTAGCATATTGGGAGCGAAAATTATGGCTCATAAACCACAAATTGACCAAAATTTTGCTCCCTCAAAAACCACTCTGAAGGGCATTTCTCCCCAGGCAATAACTCGCCGTCAGATTGATCTAGAGCAGTGATTTTCAACCGGTGTTCCGCGGAAAACTAGTGTTCCGTGAAAGATCGTCAGGTGTTCCACAGGAAATTTGATAAGTTTGACTAGTGTTCCATCGAACACCGGTCGAAAATCACTAGTTTAACGCAATGAGCGTAAATATGTTTTCTTTCGTGAAAGTAATTAGTTTTAGGAGCAAACGAATAGGACTTTCTTGTTAATTTTAATAAATTAAAAGAGCCAAAACAAAACTAAACATCATAATTGTGATTATAAAATTTTGTTTGTTCCCCAAAATTTTTTTATTGCATAAAGTGGTCCGTGATGCAAAAAAGGTTGAAAAACACTGCCCTAGGGTACAATTTACAATGCTCAGGGGTGCCGCGAGCTAATACGTTTTTCAATATATCATCAAAAAATACATTTTCAAAATGTCATTAAGCCTCAAACCAAACTGCTATGCCCTGCCACTGGGGGCCGCAAATTATCTTTCTTCTAGTCAGGGTGCCGCAAGCCTAAAAAGGTTGGGAAACACTGACTTACAGTATATTTTCTGTTTTTGTTCTGCGTGTAAGTTACGAAGTTCTTGTGGCAGAATTAGTGCAACAGATCAGGATTTTTCAAATTTACAAATTTAAAGCACTATTTCTTTTGAGTGGTGAACGTCACACTTCTGACATATTTGCAATAGAATTATGGCATTTTCTTGTTTTTAAATGATTTGTATGTAAGAGTTTTGAATTGTTTTGTGACGGGCAATAAGTATTGGTGATTGGGCGTGGTGTTATTTTGTTCAATCAAAATGTAAATAATGCTTTGTTTCTTGAGATTCCTGGCAAATTTGAATTTCAACTGTCATGCACAGGTAAAATAATGTGACATGGTGTGCCATCACCCCTGAAAATAAAGGTTTGTTTTCCTGGTTTGAATGTATGACGTCTTGCTCCGGTGATATCCCGTTGCTCAATTATCTAGTCTTGCACAAAAACACACGGATTGTCGCATGTTCAAGCTTTATTATTTTTAGCAGAATATCGAGCATGATCTTGAGATTTGTCGCATTCGTGTGCAATAAAACCAAGATCCGTGCATGGTGTACTTTCACATAAGAATCAAGTCGTTTCTGATATCATTCTATATTAAGACTAAGTGTATTACATATTCAGAAATTCGGCACCGTTGGTAAATTCGTAAATTCCGTCTCGAACCTGCTGATTGCTTTTCAAAAGCCAATAAATTCATCATTATTATTGGATAAAACTGTTTCCATGGTGGAAAATTGTTTTGGTTTGACAACAACAACTGAAATTAATTATATTTGGTAAAGTAACTTTACACGTCGCACGTTTCGTTGTGGTAAATAGAGAAAATTTAGAGCTGAGACTCATATCTTCATTTCAGTTACCAAAGGTGATTTTTTCATATCAAAATTTAAAGCAGCAAATATGAGAGCTTTTAGGGTGTTTGAAAGTAACGTGAAAGAGGATATGGACTGTGTTTATTTCATAGATAAATATTGCTTAACAGTGCGATGCGCATAAATGTTTGCTTGTAAGTATAAGGTAGTGTTGTGACTGCATTTTGTTAACTGGTATATGCCGGTTGCAAACAGATGAAGAGAATTCATTGCACAGCAGCAGCTCTCCGAAAACCGGTGTTTAAGATAGGACTTGCTGCATGGTGGGATGTTTAGCACATATTCTCGGATGTGGAGACAATAGTAACTCTTATCTAACTCAGTCCAAGCAAAGTGACAAAAGTAATTGTGAATGCCAAAAAGTTCGCACTTGCGGACGTAATCCATTGTTTTTCTCGCACAACGTCAAGCAGCAAAAGAAAAGAAATGTTGCACCTGATAAGCAGCTACCAGTAGAAGTGCAGGAATCACGTTGAAGCTCAACTTTTTCTTGGGGAATTTTTTTCACATGCCACTCAAATATAAGGAGCTTCTCAAGATTGAGCAAGTTTGTTCTGGGGTCTAGATGTTGAATGCTAGCAACACTATTTGTGCAATAAAAGTTGTTAGATTCTCGTGATGTGTTCGGTTGAGCCTAAAAACACTCTCTTCTTTGGGAGAACAGAGAATAAAGTTGCTGAAGGTGAGAAACTAAATTGTTTTGTGAAGTCAGAAGGTTGCATAACTTTATGAGGAAACCTGCATTGCATCAATTATTTCCAACAGTTGAAATTCGAGTTTCAGCTTGAGGAGCTTTACATGAATGGAAAATGTTTTTGGATGTTTTGGCGTAATTCAGAACGTTCATTTGATTCTTTCGTTTCTGGTTCTTTAGTCAGATCAGCACAGTGTTCGTAAATCTTTCCCATCGAATAATTTTTTTTCGTTTAATTTGCCAAGCTGGTTGTTGTAATAGACATGCAAGTCGAAAATATAATGAAGTTATCTTATGTCTACAATGGAACCGGTTCTGAAGTGATTTTTATCGGAGGATATTTACATGAAAGTGAATCATCAAAAACGAATGATTCTGATGCAAGGTAGAGTTTGGGATGTCCGTTACTATTTGATATTTGTTTACACATATATTATTCTCAGACATGAAAGACGAAGGTCTTTGCGCCAGACAGCTCAACAGACCTGCAGGTGTTCAACAGCGACTTCCTCCGATTTCTGTTTTTCTTACCACATTACCTGCAATTAAAAAGTGGGGTGGATGTTCCAAACAACCCATGTTACAATGTTGGAGATTTGCTCGGTAAGTACAGTTGATCAGATCCACATAGGAGGGTGTGCACGGCATGTTTTTTTGTATAACTGTGAAATCGGTATGTTGTGTTATTTTGTAAACTCAGTTTTCATGGGACAAATGAATTTGCACGGCAAACCGTTTGATTATATTGCAGTCGAATTAAGAATTTTTTTCAGTAAATGTATTCGTGTAAATCTGTTTTATCAAACAACCTTTACAAATAAGTCTGTACTTTTATTCGAAACCAGCTTGGGTTCAACGCCTGCAACTATAATCCTGTAGAACTTCAGTAAGATTAAATGTTGCACAATGACATTGTTAAATGTTGTGTGAAAGAAACTTTAATGACTGAAACATGCGCAAAGCTTTGTAATTGTGCTTTCAAAGCTGATCTTGATGGTTTAAACGCGTATGAACAAGCAGTTTTGGTCTATTTTTGAAACTCGTGGAGCGGCGTTAGAATTAACTGTGAGCGGTTTGGCAACTTTACAACAGCCGTAGCAGTTTGCACAGAGATGATTTATATTTTCTTACATACGTGCTTGAATTTTCTAAAGTACGCCTGAATGTCAATTGCACGACCTCAATGTCACGCCTTGACTCCTATACCATCTCAACAGTAGAACTATTATGTACATCTGCACATTCCACTTAATTCCATTTTGGAAACAGTAGGTTGTGATTTGTTCTGTCAAACGATTTAGACGCATCCACTAGCGCTGAAAATCATATAATGGTTATTGATGCTGAAAGGTGCAAAATTCGTAAAATATTTACTTAATTTCATTGCAGATCCAACACAAATGGTCAATTTTTGAAAGAAATGGAAGCCACAAAGCCAGCGGAAAACCTCGAAAATGGAAATCCATCCCGAAAACGTAAGTTCACAAGTGTGAGAGCACGGCAATGCAAATGTTGAAAATGTGTTGAAGATAATATATGATTATTTGTTCACTTAAATCAGTGACATACATCATTATCAATGACTGATTTTGGAATTCGTTTTGTCTACTCTGATATCGTTAGTTATCATCATTCCAAATTTTCCTTGTATGATTTTGGGCGTTCTCAGGTGGGCTAGAAATTTTAGATTTGGCTATTCAGACACCAGCAAAAAGTTTTGTGATTGCTATTTTGCCACATTTATTGAGATAACTGAATTGTTAAAATGTATAAGCGTTGTCTGTGCAACGAAAATATAGCAACTTTATGAGAAACACATTTGACATTAAATGTTGATATAAATCTGTTGCTTATATAATGGACCAAATCCTCAGTATTCACACTGTTGTTTTCAAATTTTTATATGGTAGCCCTTAACAAAACATAACTTTTGTCACGTATTTTTAATACTTTACGTATTTCATGGGCATCCTCCATTTCTCATCAACTTCTAGGATTGAGAGATCAAACTGGTAAAAGTCAACCGCACTGTGTACGAAAACTCCCATTTTCAAGCGCAAAAGACTCTGACGGCCTTCCATATAAGCGATTGAAATTGGATGAAGGCAACACTGTGGAAAATACAGGTGACTGATTAGTTTTTTAAATAGTATAATAATGTTGTGTGGTTTTACTTAGGTGAGATTTTAATCTTTAAAGAATGGAATTTGAGCAACTAGGGATGGCAATAAGAACTAAAGAATGACGTTTCTTCAACTACTGTTACGCTGATTCTAAGATAAAGTGATTAACTGGCTGTTGCAAAAATCGTAACTGGCTTTGAGAAGGAAAAAATTTGCATACTGCTTATACACAATTAAATTAAACAGTTTACATTTGGTGTTGTACATTGCAAAATGCAGATTTGATTCAGGCACGGTTGATTTCAAATTCGAAAATGAAGAAACTACATTGTTTGTGGTATTGAATGCCAACTGGATTCGAACTTCCCGTAATGTGAAATTTGTGTCGCTAAGCACGAAACAGAGTTTTTAAGCGTGTTGTAATGTATTTGAGCAGGTGATGATTACAACGCAGTGAACAACATCACGCAGAAGTTACCTTGTCCACCTAGAAGAACTGGCGTTTGGGATCACATCATCGAGCTGAGAGATGCTTGGACTGCAAAAAAAATCCAAAAGAACATTGCTTTCAAACATTCTTCGAATTAAGTGCACCACTTTGTTTTAACTGTCTTTTATGTTTCATTTTGGTGTGCATTCATATAAGTGCATAGGAAATTTTATCTCTGAACGTTTTCCTGACTCCTCAAATGTAGCAAACCTACATTCCGCGCCCTTCTATCAACCAATTTTTGTGTGAACGCCTATGTGATTTTGTTTTCATGTTCAAACGCTTGCAACACCAATTTTGCAGCAATCAATTGAAACTATCGTTCTGACAAATTTGGGATTTTATGTAGACCAGTGTATAGTTGGAAATGTATGTCACTAAAATAAAAAACTTAATCAGTTTTGTGGGTCTTACTGTTTCAATGATATTTTAGACTTCTGTATTGTGTGCATTATCTGTAAAGGGAGTTTCCCTTAATGCGGTTAACAACAAGATTTGAAGAAAGTGCTTTAAAAGGGAAGAAAATGATTGATTGACATTTACATCTGCCGTCTTTGCTTGTGTGATTGAAGCGAACCAGATTTTCACTGCAAGTACATTTCACTCAGTCGTTTGAAGTTATTTATTTTGTTTTGCTTAGCACCTCCTTTTCGTGGAATGTCTTTTCCAACTTGTTACAATATCGGGCACAATATTAATGCTTGGTTACATTGCATAATATTCGTCACTTTACTTTGCAAAATATAAATACATTACTTCCCTTATCGCCAATAAATACTCTTACTTACTCACAAATATGGGTTATTTTGCAAGTGTTAATTTTTTGCTACGTCAAACGGTTAACTAACATTATAAAAACAATTTTGTTAGTGTTTTACTGTCGTGGTTTGTTGATTGGATAAAGAAAATTCACAAATACTCGTTACGTTTCTGGTGTATACTCGTTATGTTTCTAATCTGCAAAGAAACTTTGCAGATAGCAGAGAAAACATCGTAAGTTACCGCTGGAATTCGTTAAGTTTGCATGATGATTGTTATTGAAAATAGCATGGAAAAGGTGTAATTCTCTGAATAAAATAACAGAACCTGTCTTAAAACGTATTGGTGTTTCAATAAAGTGGTAATCTAGCAAAGCTTGCGTTTGAAGAATTGTTTGCAACAATGTCGGCCAAAGCAACATTAAATCATTCCATTTGCGTTATTATCGAATCTCATTTTTAGCCAAATGAATTAAACGCACTCAGCCCTTACACGACCAAATACCTGAAATGTTAAACATTTGTGAAAACCTGCAATAATTGATACACTGACCCCTTTAGTAAGACTGTTTTGCTTCACACTATTTTTAACTTATGTGACGAAGTGCCAACGCAGTTGTACATTACAAAATGCAAGTAGTTTCATGAACTGATAAATTGTTTTCTTGACTGCTATTGCACGCTCCTCAATTTTGTTCTGAAGCGTAATTTTTCAAAAGTAATCATATTCTCTAAAACAGTGCTCACATACTCGATGCTCGTGTGCCTCGTACAATATCCGAGCACAGCGTTCGCGATCAAAACATAAAAAAAAATTGTTCTTCTTTACCTTCCAATTCTGAGCCGATTTTTTTCAGCTTAATTATTCGTTTTCACTTTATTCGTTTTCAAAACAATATTGTGAAGACTGACTGAGTGTGTTCACCACTAACCTTTTACATTAAAATAGCTACTGTGGTAGCCACGCAAGCACAGGTGCCAAGCAGTTATGGGGAAATGAATAGAACACATGCTGAAACGCCAGTTTTCAGTGAAAACCATACATTAGTAGAGCTGATGCCGAAACGCAAGTCTCCAATGAAAAACAACATAAAAAAAACAAAAAAAAGCAAGTCTGTATTTACGAATTTGACAAATGTGCCGAATTTCGGAAAATGTAATATACTTGGTCGTTAAGCAAAGCCATTCCGCTGTCGAATGATGTTAATGAAATACCGGTTGGGTCACACTGAAGACTGAAACGTTACCTGCGACTTGCCCATCCTCCTTAATTATAATTGTTTGGAGCAGGGGAAAGAGGCCAAAAGGAGACCAGCGCTGAAAAAGCAGAGATGGTCGACCGCAGACCACTCGTGACACTCTGAAGCAGTTGTTTTCAACCTTTTCCATGCAGCAACCCATTTTGTAACCCAATTTACCCGAATGACCCCCTTCCGAAAATTTCCAGTCAGGCATATGTAATGCGGTTGCAATGCATTTGCACAATAGAAAATAGCAACAGGTAAAAAATGACTTATGATATCACTATGTTGAACACAGACCCATTGATTAAATTCATGCACATGGCAGCACCAGTGAGAGAGACCCGTGATGTATGCAAATCACTCCACAGCATAATTCATTGAAAACTAGAATAACTCCCAAATTAGCTACCGCATTCATATATCTAATTTAGAAACACAGCACATTCTTACTTCAAAAACTTATTAGTTCATTGCCAAACGCAACCGTACTGTAATGGTCATGGTGTGCGCAGAAATTTTTCCAGGGGATGTGCAACGTCGACATTTTGCTTATAATTTTCAAGTTGCTGATAATGCAGTGTAAATGGACATTCACAAAACGCTTTACCCTTTCTACACCACAAGGAAAACGACCCATGTTACAGTAACAATCACTAAACCCAGGACCCAGGTATACTACAATAATTTACACAGTAGGCCAGAGGTCTTCAAACTTTTTTGTTCAAGGGCCAAGTAAGCTATTACTCAAAGGTTCCAGGGCCGGATATCATAGTCATACGTAATGTAAATGTTTCAGGAAAAGCCACATTCTACCAAATCAACATGTTTTCGTAAATATATTATTTTTTCATTAGTGACGAAATGTCTTCTCGGGCCGGATGCAATGGCTTTGCGGACCGGATTTGATCCGCGGGCCGTAGTTTGGAGACCCCGGCTATCTGCAGGTTTTCAATACCTCTCTTCAAGTAAGCATAAAAATTTCCCTTTTCAAAAAGAGAGAAGCATTTCCATTGTCTTCAACTAAACCGCAAATTATGACTTTATTCTGCCTAGCAAGCAGGGCCGCACCAAGCTGACATTTTTGTGAAGGGCAAAATCATTGTAGCTTGAAGATGCTGTACCTAACAACTGAACATGTTATTGAAAATTTCGGGAGGGGGAAATTGCCCGCTTGCCCTTCCCCTGGTTGCGGGATCTGCTATCAAGACTTTTCAGCTTAACTTTGAAATAGGAGCTACAATATTCTGGTATCTCGTCCAACACGGTCAATAAAACCATGCTTGTCTTTGCTAATTTTTTCACAGTGAACGCTCATCATGCGCAAAGAGGACAATTAGTCCTGTATTTTGACATGACTACGGACAACCTACTAGAATTAGAACACCGCACACAAGCTTTACAAAATTCAGCAGTTGAATTAAGAAAAATCGCCACAGCAAATAAAGCTTTGCACTCAGTATTAACTCAGACGTCAGAACTAAACATTTACGATTAAGACGTAATCACACTAGCCTGTATAGACGTATTCTAACAAGCTACGTATTTCTATACTGCGTGAAAAGAAACCTGCCTAAATGTAGCTTGGTACTCAGGCACAATGGTTACAATCAGTGGCGTTGCTGGCGAGGGGAAGGGATGCAAACCGCGCCCCCTGGCAAGCTAAATTTAAAAACAGTACCCCCACTTAGCTTATATGTTGGTATTAATATTCGTTTTGTTTTCAGTAGGTTACTGTTTTTGCGTTTTTACAAAGTTTTTGGGAGTATTTTCCAGTGATTTTACATCGGGATTCGCTATCACATTCGCTATTCTTACATTTTTTCTGAGTGTTGGCTAGTGGGCCCTCTACAGTCGCCAGTGGGCTCCCTTCAGCTAAGTTTAACCCCCTGGCTCGAATCTCTACTTACGCCACTGGTCACATTGCACTAACAGTGGATTTTTCAAACTGTGGAAACGTTGCTACAGTTTCACTCATGCTTCTTTTCACAAAGTATATACGTATGTGGCTTACCGCTATCAGCCGTCACTGTCTCCTTGCATTGCCTGACAAGAAGTCTGTGTGGCGGCAGGTAGATGGCGCCACATGTAGATAAATGGTGACCGCTAGATGGTGCCCATAAGTTACAAGTCACTGTGATAGTCACCACAAGCGAATTATCGTAGTTCACTTATCCCTATATAATGATAGTGCAACCTAGTAGTAGTAGTAGAGTGAACTCGTCGAGGGAGCTCTATAGCTGCTGGTTGCTTTTCTGTTAGTTACTGTCCCCAAATTGCCATCTTTCTTTTGTGCTTGCCTCAGTAGTTCAAGGCTATGAAGTAAACTGCAACGAATGGCGCCCGATAAGGGACCTGGGAGAAAGGCCATAAGCCCCTATCAGTAACATCCACCGTTGAAGATCGTCTTGAATCAAAGGGTAAGGGTCGATCTTGTGAAGTGAGAGTTAAAGTATGGATGACAGAACTTCAAGCTAATGGAGAGAGAAGTAATGTGGCGGCAGGTAGATGGCGCCACATGTAAATAAATGGTCACCGCTAGATGGTGCCCATAAGTTACAAGTCACTGTGATAGTCACCACAAGCGAATTATCGTAGTTCGCTTATCCCTATATAATGATAGTGCAACCTAGTAGTAGTAGAGTGAACTCGTCGAGGGAGGTCTATTGCTGCTGGTTGCTTTCCTGTTAGTTAATGCCCCGAATTGCCATCTTTCTCTTGTGCTTGCCTCAGTAGTTCAAGGCGATGGAGTCAACTGCAACATCAGCGTTCAACAGTCACATGCAAGCAAAACCCCTGCTACCGTAACAAGAAGTGAACCTTTGAAGATTTGTTGCCATGTTATTGTTACGCAATAAAGACCAACAGTAGAACAATCTTTTCTCAACTTCCGTACCTGCCTCTGCAGGCAAAGGAGGATGCATAACTGCATGGCACCAGAACAGTGAACCTGGCGCTTGTGCAGTGTGAGTGTTATACCGGCAAAAAAACTGTCATAGCAAGAATTAAATCAATTTTTCCAGAAAATAAGTTTCTGATTTCAGGATTTCTAGAAAGTTTTCGCTCTTAATCTCAATTTCTAGGGGGAGGGCAAATGCCCATCCCCCCACTGCGGACGCCCATGGT
>Ga0210059_1004047_pt1 | contig 23594 bp, 19 predicted proteins | sample Ectturendosymbi2_FD_188042 | JGI IMG/M metagenome (GOLD analysis project Ga0210059, IMG submission 188042) | Ecteinascidia turbinata endosymbiont from Florida, USA - Sample 2 (SPAdes) (version 2) | ecosystem: Host-associated > Tunicates > Ascidians > Unclassified | place: Key West, Florida...
CAAAGCCGAATAGAGAACAAAAACCAGGAAGACGTAGGTTATTTAAAACAGAAGATTTTAGCCAGGTTTCGGTAACACAAATAATGTCAAACTCATAAATATAAGAAACTGTACCTAATACCGCGAACTTTAGGGACGAGATACAAACGAAAATACTGCAATCATTTAAATGGCAGATTGTTGGACAATTACACATTACTATGGACTAGCTGACCGTCAGCAAAGAGTCTGTAGTCTGCGTCGATAATTTTCCATTGGATTCGCTTTCCTTGCTTGTAGAGTTTATTTGCAATTTTGAGGAGAGTACGTCGTTGAATCTGCATTGCCAATGGAAGATGCTTTGTTCTGCTACATTTAAACTGTCTGGCATGGGAAGCTAGGTTGAAGATAGAGTTCCGGTCTTTCATGGTCACGAATTTCACAACAATGGGTGGTGCAGTAACAGAAGAAGATGAAGCAATGGCAGATGTTTTCTGTGGAAGGCGATGAACGTTCGAGAAAATGATTCGGTCGAGATTTGAGGCAGAAAAGTGCAATTTTTCAGAAATAAATGTACGAATAATCTTCTCAGAAGTTTCGCTTTTTTCATTCATAGGAATACCATGGAACAGCAAGTTAAACTCTTTCGAACGAAGTTCATGCATGATTGCTGCTTTGCGATTGTCCGTTGCTTGTAGTTGGAGTTCAGTTTCTAGACTCGCCAGTTTGCTTTCTAGGTTCTCGATTTTATCATGAGCAACCTCTAAGCTTGTTTCAAACAGCTGTGATACGTAGATTCAGGCTGGACTCAATCTGCGCAAGGCGCCGCTCAACTGATTGGAGTAATTGGAATACTTCATTCAGCGTGGATTCACTTTGTGCATTCTGCGCAATCGGATTTCTTGAATGCATGAAGGTGACATTCTCCATGACACTGCAGGCGACTGCTCTGACAAGGAGCTCCTTACTGCTCGGCTGCCTGGACGGAATATTTCCCTGGTCATTATAGCGTCGTAGTTGTCGTAATTAAGGATGACAATTTTCCCGTCTTTATCCGCTTGGCAGATCACAATTTTCCTTTCTTCTGTTAGTTTAGCCAGTTTGCTAAAACTTTTTCTTTGTTCTTTCGATAAATTGTTTTTCGTTCGGTACGATTTCAACACCAAAGGTTTTATGTTCCTTAATTTAGTACAAACCATTTCTACGTATGTTTTGGTTTCTTCATCATTTTTGCCACTTTCGGGTCTCGAAAATTTGGAAATTTTCAATTTTTTTGGTAACACAAAATCCCCATCAATCTTTTCTCCCAGCACCGCACTCCATTCAGTTCTTCTGACATGTTGTTGGACATTTAGCCATTCTGCGTTTTCAAATGATTGACTCCAGTTATGTGTTGGGGCAAATCTCAGACCTTTGCATAATAAAGCTTTGTCGTGATCTTCTAGTTCGATCGATGATTTGTTTAAAATCATTTTTTGCGCTTCTGCCAGCACAGCTTGCATTTTGAGAGTTCTTCGCCTCTTTCTGAAGCGTTGGGTATCTCTAGCATTTTTCCTGCGTTCCTTTCCTTGGCATTCTTGGCTAAGTCTTGGCGTAGGCCTACAATATGGCAGCATTGTTTATCGCGTATCTAGATGAACTTTTTTACAAATCGCAGTTTGGTTTTATTGCGTTCCTTGTAAATGGCGCGCCTTTCGTGGTCATTCAACACTTACCACGCTTCTGCGTCTCCCTTAGCGAGTCTTTTCAAACTAGTCTTTTCAACTATTCAGAGAACCACGGCACTATAAACAAGCCACCTCTGCACGAAGCATACACCGTTACTTTTGTCGAACAACCAAGTTGTCACTCTCTGGATATCTGTGAAAATAGATGGTATCACCTAATTGACGCGCAAATCAACATTCAGAACATGACCCTCCCCCATGTGAAATAATTCTTACGATGCTTTGTGTTGTTTGACTCAAGCCGATGTTGTCTTCCGCTTTGTGCGCTAGCTTTTCTCTCAACACAGCTTGCTTACTCCCACCGCAGCGTTTAAAGCGAACTCGTGGCAGGTTTAAATGCCTACCCCAGAGACTTAATGCCCGCACATGGCTTACTATTTTTCTCTACCGTTGTTAGTCATTTCACCAAGAGTTAGTTTTTAGTTGAAGAAGTTTTTCAGCCATTAGCGTCAACTAATTATATGTTTCAGTTATTTATTTATTTGAGTAAACGTCTTTTTAATTTTTGAGTAAACACTTATTTCATGAAGTTTTTTTTGTTGCCACTAGTATTCTTGACGTCAGTCAGTTTGTTAAGATGTTATGATTTATGAGCTTGTGCTACGAAATTTTGATTGTAGTCTTGAGTGTGTTTTTTCTCTTCTGTTACTTCAGCCTTTCACCTTTTCACCCGTAAGCTTTGCTTGCAATTTTCAGGACTGATGATGCGTAATTTTACGTGAAATCGATTTCCTATTAAAAATTTGCTGATCGATTCCTTGCTTACACCCATAGTGCAGAGTACATACTTGAATTAATTGCACAAATTAGACTTGCACACGGTGGTGCTACTTCTTGACAACACCTTTAATAGAAACGTAAGTGAGAGAAATGCATAAAAATTGAGAAAACTTGATGACTACCCAAACAATGATAAATAATACTGCGCCTTTATAGTGATTTCGCATCGGTATCAATAAAAATGCAGGAATCACAATACCACTGACGACAAAAAAGTTTTTTTTGCCTGACCACGTTTGCAGTTGACGCCATTTTGTGTCAATTAGAGTTTGCGGACATATCTACTCGTGAAGAACTAAAATCTAACCACATTTATAGGAAATAAAGTGGCTATTGGTGTATTGCATAAAATCCATTCACTCTTTGATTTAAGAAACTGCTTGTTCAATTTCACAACATGTAATATATATTTGCAATGCAAAAGACGCAAAACAAAATTTGCTTTGCAAAGTGGTTAAATTTGAAAAACTTGTTGTTTACAATTTAACTTCTAAACCCAATATCAGTAGCTTGAAAATGATCGGTAGTAAATATTTTAATGTTAAAGAGACTATTTTTCCGATAACATCTGGATTCCCAGTTGACCAACTCTGTGTTAGAACTTTCAAGAGATAGAAAAAAAACGAATATTAAAACCAGATTTCAGATGCAACAAATTACGGATTGCTGTCTTTTTCTTCATGAGCTTTTTTACAGAAATTTAAATCTCAACTGTAGTGCAACAGGATAATCACAATTTAAATCAGCTTTGCAATATCTAACCCAAATTTTCAAAAATTGCTTTTCTGGCAGATGTGTATTCAGCTACTTGAATACGACCAGCTCTGGCCAAATATGGGATGGTGTGAGATATGAATTGAGTTTTTCGAAAACATGAAATTGAAAGCTTTCTACTTTCGGTGAAGAGGCAAATATTTCTTTTTTACCGACAAGCAAAACAATAAACTCAAGCCATAGCGTATAACCGGATGTTTGTATATTCACAAGAGTTTCTTTTTGGCTGATCCTAAAAGAGAATAACATCCAGAAATGACAACGAATCGTTAAATTTAAATCTTTATTTCAGGTGAAATTAAACTGGTCGTCCAAATGAATCCATTCCTAAACGAGTTTTGCATCTCAGAGAACAAGCAACTGGTGGCAACCGGTAAAATGCAAAAACTAGACCAAGATGACAAAGCTAACCTGGATGTCGAAATGGAACGTAAACAAAATGGCAAACTTTTGTTTAAAAAGTCTGACATTTACCAAAAACTTGCCCTCTCCGCTTTTCACTATGGAGAGGATTTCCAAGTCCTAGAAACCTGCGACCAAACAGGTCAGAATGACTTGCTTATTGTTATCTTTTAATTCACGAGTTTCGAGTATTTTAATTCACAGTGGTCTTGTCATATTCGAAATCGTTGACAAATACCCTTTAAACTCTGTTGTAGAGTGCTAGAGTGCATTTCGTTGTCCAGGAAATGTTTGTATTACGTCTATGTAAATCCTACCGTTTATTGATACCAGTTTCAGCAGTTAATAAAAAAGAAGTTGTGTTCATAAGCATGAACATTTTACACCATTTTTGCTGAGTTTCTAGTAAATCGCCATTATTCTCTGTCTTTCCTTGGTTCTAACAGCGTTGAGTGATTGATAAAACCAACAATGTTTTCATGACACCTTCAGCAACGCTTTTGTAAATGCTGTGTACTTCCTCTTTTCTAACGATGTGCTGCAAAATACTAGGTTTGCCGAAAATTCCTTAATCAGTACATAGTCCTAACAATGAAAACTAGATAATTTCGCGCTAATGGTCACATCAAATATTTTTTATAACACCTTCAACTTCAATTAACAGTATCCTGATAATGGTTAGCATTAAACAAGTTGTTTTGAAAGGCACTGGCTTCCAATAACAAAGAAATGTTCATGATAATTATGTACACCTGGTCAGTGGCAAATCTTAAAACTTGGGGCTACATGCAAATGTTTCAAAATGTTTTGCGACTGCCCGTTTCGAAAACGATTTGAAACTCATAATATTTAAAAAAACGTCACGAAATTGAGCTAAAATCCAGTTTGACAAAATCACATTTCGCCAGTTATGGTGCAGACAATGTTTGAGCAAAGTAGGTTTTTGTAAAATATATTTATATATTTCTTGTAACCAATGTTACGCTTGTTTCAGCTTCACAAGGGACAATTAACTGGAACAATAATTACATAACCCTTCTGGACGGACTGCTGCAGTTTTATGCTCTTCAAAATCAGGCCAATGTGTTTCAAGTCCCAACGAAACTCAGACGAATTTCTATATGGCCTTTTGTGGAAAACACCGAGAGCAGGAGCTTGCCTTTGAAAAGGTTTGGAGTATTACAGTGGATTTCTTCAAAGAAGTCTTGAACACACGTGCAGAAAATGTTCAACCCTTTAAAATCTCATTTAAAGTCCCATAAAATGTATGGTTTGCCCAAATTGGCCAAGCCTTTCATCACCCACAACGCAAATTATTAGCAAATTCCCATCAAGGAATCAAGTGATTTGTTGTTTTTAGGCCATAACTTTCAAACCACCAATGCTAGAAAACCAATCAAGTGATCTAAAGATGCGGATTGTCGTTTAGATGTTTTTAAAGGAAAGACACAAAAAATTTCCCCTTACGGTTGGGTCCCAGGGCCCGATACTTTCATCCAAAAAAACTTAAACCTACCCCAATTATGACGTCACTCACAAAAACGTCAAATCCACAGCTTCCCAGTTCATGTTTAATCTAAACTACAAGACCATCCGCATCTTCAGAGAGTTTGAACAGTTCTCTATCTCAATCGCCTGGCGAATTACGATGGGCACACCTGCGCAAGCTCTGAAAAAAATTGGCGCTGGCGGGACTTAAAGGGAACTATTTCAATTCGAATCTAAGCATAAGCATGCTTTGTATTGTTTTTCAGATAACATTTTTTACGGAAAAATGAACTCACCCTGAGCAGCAAATTTTTCTCATTGGGACAATTTATTATGATTCCGCGTCAGTGTACTTTTTTTAATCAACCTTACGTTTCACAGCGCTTATTTCAAGTATGAACTTCACTGCAGATGCTACTGGGCAGTCCGCACTCATGAATTAATACTAAAATTCTGCACACCATTTAAACATAAAATTGTTCTAGATAAATATTTTTGCCCTGACAATGTACTTCTAAAGTGATTTGATTTGAATCAAATTTTATCGGATCTTGCAAGGATACATTACAAAATTTGAACCTCAAAAATCAACGCACGAAAAAGTTTTTATGACGTTTTGCTGCTAGCAGCAATTAATCTCAGAGATTTTTTGGGAAGATTGATCAATTTCACAACTTCCTGTCTAATCCAACAGATCAAACGACGTCGTAACTGTTGAAGGAGTTGCCGAACTGACCGAGGTCAATTTCACAAAACTCCAACGTCGGGAACCAAGACAACAACCGTGTTTGGTTTACAAAACGTTTGTCCCGAATCATCAGAGCGATGTGTCACGGAATGACAAGACAGTTGTTTCATACACTCAAGAAATTGACGAATATTTAGAGGAAAACTCAAATAAGCTGAGAGCATTCGTTCACAAGGATCCTACGCAAAGCAGAAGCAGCAAACATGCAGTTTACTTTCAATCAGATGAATCTCAGTCACCCGACACCATCCTACTTACTCTGCTGAAAGCTGCCGTTCAAACAAATGGTAAATTTGTTTCCAATAAAAATCGTTTTTAGTTGGAATTACTAATAACGGCATGATTTTACCAAAAGCTCAAGACTGAGGAATTTTCAAATATTGCAAAATAGCGTAACAAATCCCAACATAAAAATCTGCAATTAAAGTCTCTACCTTTACTGTAAGCTTTAGAGGAATCAGCCGATCGAACTCTACTTTCATCATGTAACCATGGTTTAAATTTGCTCATATCTGCTTTCAAGTAACTAGTTTTCGAAAACCTGACGCAATCGAATCCATCAGCAACTTTAGTTAACAGGAAATTGATTTTACGCATCCTCAGTAGGACATGGAGTTACGTGAAATCGATTTCCTATTAAACTATCTTGCTGACAGATTATTTGTGGAGACTAGTTACACAAAGACAAGTTACACAAAGACTAGTTACACAAAGACTAGTTACACAAAGTCTAGTTACACAAAGACTAGTGACACAAAGACTAGTTACACAAAGACTAGTTACACAAAGACTAGTTACACAAAGACTAGTTACACAAAGACTAGTTACACAAAGACTAGTTACACAAAGACTAGTTACACAAAGACTAGTTACACAAAGACTAGTTGTTTCAATTGAAACGATCTTGGACGTTTGGAAAAGCAATTGTTTTTCTCAAACAGTGTCGACGAAAATATTCTTCAACTTATGCAGAGCGCGCCTAGAAAGAATGTGTTGAGCGATCGTCAAATTTCTTGTGCTTATCAGCTGTACCGTGCTTTACAACAGCAACGCAGATGAACAATGAAAACATCTGCATGTAGATCAAACATATTTTTCTTTCTAGGGGAAAAGCACTTTGAAAGCATTTTATCTCAGCATCTTGGTCGGGTTTCGGCAGATCCTCTGCTTAGCTACTGTGTGGCCAGCGATTCTTGCTTTGCGACTGCCTTGAGTATTGCTGTTGAAGATTTGATGTACAAGCCTGTGATCTGTGAGCTGTCATACAAGTTTCTCGGAATTGAATCAAGTAAGTGTGCATCTGTTATATTTTCATCAAAAATTCATGCTGAAACATTCGAATGTCATGAACAAATTCCTAACGCAACAGAGACATTCCTGAACGCACTGCTCATTTCTGGATTAATTTAGAATTAGTTTAATTTGGTTCATGAAAAAGTCGGGCAATTTTAAAACATTTAGCAGAAATGTTTTCTTTTTGATGAAGAGTGTCCAAACTCAACTTAGTTTTTGCTGTAATAACAGTGGAACACATTTTTATTTCGTATATTTTTATTACCATTCAAACATGCTCCACACCCAGCGCTCCCCTGGCCACCTAGTGGGAATGCACTGCATCTCAAACCGAGACATCCATTTGTACCCGCCGCGAAACAAATCAGTTCTTCTGTCAACAACATTAGAAGTTCAGCGCTCTGGGCGAATCATCGATTGAATGCGGAGTGGTTGGACAACACTAAGAGATCCCCGACATCAGCACCCAAAGTCCTGGAATAGCCCTGCCAAGAACAGTGTGTGACCGGCAGAACCGTCCCATAAAAGTCTTCAAAAGGGGGGCTTTATGCAAATGCAGCGGGGCTTGATGTTGAAAATTTGCTAAAAGCACCTATGATTTATAGTATTTCATATTTCAATTTAGGAGGGCTTGGTGCTTTGTTTTAGGGGGCTAAGTCCACCAAAGCCCCGGGGACTGGTGTCCGGCTTATCCGCCTCCGCACCAGTGCAGGACGTTTCCGTTCTTGCTTAAACAAATGGAATATGGTACCTTCTGCGACTTGTGCGTGTGGCGCAAAGAAAAAACCGTTGGCCATGTTGTCCTTCACAGTCCAATCCATTGACCTACCTATGGAGCACTTGGCCTGGCGGTTCTTGATGACGAGTCCGTGCCCTCTGTAGCGGCCGAGCAGTGGAGTTCAACAAATGGCTCAAACGCTGAAGAAGAAGGATACTAACACCAACAAAATGTTTTAATGGTCAATTAAAAACACCGAATAAATATTTTGAATGATAGGGTGTACAGCGCACTGAACAGGCATGGACAAATCGGTCCGTTAATTCATTTAAACGCAACTACATTTCTAAACCTTTGAATGGAGTTACAGAATATGCTGGCATAGTTTGGCTCAACCTATATCTTCAAGAAAACCTTAATCATAATGGACATTGACAAATCTCGTCACAAATCAAAGTAAACTGACACCAACACCTCAGATCTATTCTGAGACACGCCATAACAAAGCTAACTCCAGACTTTAACGCACTAGCTAAACACAGGGATAAACAACACTGTTCCAATAAAATTGAAAATTGAGAGTGACTTTCTCTGTGTTGAGAATTATGTCACACAAAACCTTTACGTTAATACGCTTTGTTTCCTGTTAAAGATAAAAAGTTTATTTAATTGCATTTGCATCTCATATATATTAGTTTACACAAAAACTCCGTCTATTTTCCCTCGACACTGTCCGTTGTCAAATTTTAGATTTCAATGTCACCCGCGAGTTGAAAGTTGACCACCTTTGGTCCAGAAGTCCTGTAATCTATATTACTTTTAGAATTGTAGAGGACTGAAGCACTATGTATTCTTTCTAGTGCGTCGAGAAAGCTAATGTGTCTATTTGTTAAATCAATTTAATCAGGCGAAATTTTGTTACATTCCGAAGGTTTATCAACAAAAACATTTGCTATCTTCAAATCAGTAGCAAACTTGATGATCCACTTCTTCCGTCTTGGCTCAAAGCAGGATATGGCTGATGGATCAAAACCAGTGAAATGGGATCCTAAGTTAGACGAAAAAACTCCTGAGGAAGTAGCACAATGCAACATTTTGCTACTCAACAATCTATATCATTATGGTTTGTACTCCAAAGACCGTCTCATCTATTTTAGCTTTTTAACAGCATTTATTCTAAAATAGCATTCATATTAAGATTTTTTCCAAACCAACATTCATCAAAAATAGAATAATTATCCTAAAAAAGCGCAAAACAATGCACAAATATCTATATGCTGATATTAAGCTAATGATTTTGAACGAATTATTATGTGCAACAAAAGCGTGAAATTCTAGCTGTCTTAAAAAGGGCCACAGAGACATTTTCAAGTACGTAGTATAATTATGAGTTGCTCAATTTCATGTTCTAGCGGCAGTTCGAAACATGTGAAGTAAAACTTTAGCTAGTTTGTTTCTAACTTTGAGCTAACCACGTGTTTGGTCTGTTGTTTTCCTCAATTTGTGCAAAGCAATTTTCTAATTTTGTTATAATTTGGTGCTCCTTTAAGGCCCACGCGGGCCATAGCGGCCGGCATTTTTTTGGCCATAACTTGCCAGCTGCTGCAGCTAGAGAGGTGTTCAAACCTTCTACGGCTTCAGCAAGTCTAGTAGTTCCGAGTCAAAAAAAAAGTTTCAGTTTTGGGTTAGGGTTCTCTTGGGAGGACGTCACAAGTGGAGTGTTTTAGCGTTTTTATGGCCTAATTTACTCGGCCTTGGACGCCCATCAATTGGGCCCACATTTTGGCCCAAGTGTTTTTTCGAAACTAGGCTATCCCACGAGTTTTTAGAGCCCTTGATTGTCTTTCTATCATATCTGGATCAAAAATTGTGCCACAAAAAACAAAAAGTGGTCGAAATTTCTACCCCTAAAAAGGAAACCAGGGGTTCAATAACACCCCGTTTGTATATGGCCATAACTCGCCGTTAGAATAGGCTAGAGAGTTGTTCAAACCCTCTAAAGATTCATGGAGACTAGTAGTTTAGACTGGAAAAAAAATTTTTCAGTTTGAGATCACGGGTTTTTTGTTGATGTTTACACAATGAGAGGATGTTTATGCATATTTGTATACATTTGGATGATGACGTCACTTCCGGGGAGTCGAACTATCCATCAGATTTTGTGACTCAAAGTTGTTTTGGATTCTAGGCTACAATACGTGTCTTTAGAGGGTTTGATGGACTTTCTAGCATTTTTGGTTCATAAGTTATGGCAAAATAAGTAGAAATTGATTAGGGAAATCCCCAGAAATTACTCAGCCATGTCCTCAATGATTTGGGGTCTTTTGGCTCTAACTTGGGCACCAAAAACGCTAGGAAGTCGATCTAGGCCTCAACAGCTTCATATTCCAGCCTAGAATACAACCAAATTTTGAGCCACAATTTTGGCCCTTTGCGTGGGTGATGAAGTCATAAAAGAACAACCAAGAAAAAAGCCAAATCTACCCTTTTCTAACCCCACCCACCGAAAACCCCGCACCTAAATCTCAAATGATTTTTTTTCAGTGCAAACTAGAAGACTTCAAGAGTCTTTCGAGGGCTCGAATAGCTCGTTAGCATATTCTAGCGGCGGGTTATCGCAGGTTATAGCAAGCTACGGTAGCCGCCAGTGGGCGACTCTTGCATTTTCTGATTTTGGGGGTAAAATGTTTTTTTTGGGCCATAACTTTGGTTCCAGACATGCTAGAAGGTCAATCAAGGGATCTAAAGACGCGGGAGATCATTTAGTTTTCATAAAAAGTTTTAGCCAAAATTTGGCCCATTAGATTGGCATCCAGGGCTAGTCAAAGTTAGTCAAAAATCCAAAAACACCCCCACTTTGCAAGCTCCTACCAGGCGAACCCCTCACCCAAATCAAAAAATTTTTTTAATCGAACCTAGAAGACTTGCCGCATCCGTAGAGGGTTTGAACACCTCTCTAGCTGGAGCAGCTGGCGAGTTATGGCCAAAAAAGTGCCGGCCACTGTAGTGGCCCACGTGGGCGTTAAAGGGTCTTCTAATCACAGTTCATTAAATATGGTTTGAATCACACTTTACACTAGTATAAATCTTCAGGGCTCAATATGATTTGATTCACACAAAAATGTCTTCGCTTTATATCCCAAAAAGTGGTAAGACGTAGATTTCATATTTTTTATTTTCACCCACACGATGTCACATCTTATATGCTCTTACCTTTGATACTAAGCATTAATTTTTGATATTAGCCTTAAATTTGTTATTTTACTTGACTGATTTGATGACTCTAAATTCAATACTCAACTTCGCATCCCCAGTTCTGCACCCACAGCACTAACCACGGGAAGTCAAAGAAGATTTTGAACCTTCTCTTAAGCAACTTGAAAATTTCTTTAATTGCTGTAACTAAATCCTTCAGTTTAAAAGAAATGTGCTAGGTCGAATGAAATGTGTATGTCGAGGTTATACCCTCCTAGAGACGTCACTTCCTTTCTATTACCTTTGTGTCCCAAGTTATTAGTTTCTATGTTGTCCTGTTTCCGTCTAAGTAACTTGAGAAGCTACTCAAATTCTCTGCTGTCAATTTATCAATAAACGTGTTTCATTACTTGGAACAAAACCCTGTTTTTACCATTCAAAATTAGTGACTAAATATGTTTTTGATAACAAAATGTGTGGTGTAAGCATTCACAAAATGCTGAGAGCCATTACATGGTAGAAGAAATGAAAACAATTGAGCAATTATCTTACTTGTCTAATCGCAACTGAGTGACAAGATGTTTTTAAGAAAAACTTCTCCTTCGTAAATGTCCAGCTGCCTATAACTACAAATTTAAAACTTTGCTGTTTCATTTTGCTTGACACTATGAAATTACTGTAGGGCAAGACGAAGCACGAAGCACAGTGCAAAAACTCACCAGCAACATAAAATCGCAGTTGAAGTTCATTCTTCTACATCAAATAACCAAAAGGACCAAATATCAAGAATGGCTGGATCATTTTTGTCGAAAATATGATCTTCAGTTTGCTCGGGACTATGTTGAGGGAGATGCGGTAAGTTAATCGTACATTGCCAGGAAAAATGCTTCGCCGTGACAAATCTCGGATTTGTTACACGAGAACATACAATCCAAAAAAGACCTTTCTGTGGGTTTTTTCCATGCGTGGGAGCTTTAATAAATTTTAATCCCATGTGAATTTACCATTTTAATCAAAAGGCCAAGTTTTTAGCAATTTGCGATCATTTTAGTTGTAATCAGTTTCCAACAAATTACAGAAAAGCGTTCATCATTTTAGACCCAAAATTGTATTCAAACGCGTCAGTCAAGTAAAAAAAACCCTGGAAATTATGCATGTTGATTTTCGTTTTTGTTCGGTTGTGGATGTTTCGCGTCCGAATAAGTTAGTCTGCTTTTACTGCAAATATTCTGAAGATTGAATTTTCACTGAAATTCTCAAAAAGCTTCATTTCATACCTAAGACACTTTTTCGCTGCAGTTTGTGCAGATAAGCATGTTACTCTGTCGCTGTTTCATTTACTCGAGTGTTCGTTTGAGTAATTTACCTTATTAACAAACAGGAGTAATCATTGACACTTCTGCCTTTGTCCCAGCCTGCAGCGTGCTTTTGAGAAAAAGGCTTCAATTTGTGACCAATGCACCTGCAAAACTATTAGTTTGAGACTTAACAAAGTACTTCCTCTTCATACGTTTCATGTAACTAACATCTAAGAAATAGCTACTTTGACATTTTCTATAGCCTATTTGAAGCAGCGAAATGCATTAATCAAAGTAATGATTCTCCTATTACTTATGAAGATGAATATCTCCTTTGTTGTTTATTTCAATGTTTTTGCGTTTTTCCAGATAGTGGACGATATTCAATCATTCGGCTTCGAAATTGTCGCTTGGAAAAAAGATGAGAGTTTGGGAAACGACCTCTTGCTTTTTAAGAGCACGTCTGCCGAAGAGGATGTATCAACACACAGTGCTGTTGAAGTCAGCCGGCATGAGTTTGGATGGATGGATAAGCTCAAAGTAAAACGCCATTAAAACATTAGGCCCTTAGTTTCCAGAGTATTTTCATCGGTTTTAAATTGTGTTTCCAGTATTCTTCCACTTTGTGGTCTGCAATTGCCCCTTCTCGAAAAGCATTCGTTCTCATTCTGTCATTGGAAGAATGATAGAATGCTTTTGACAATACGTGTTTTTGAAAATTTTTAATTTTCCTCTGGAACTTAAGTAGCCTAACTTGCGATTTAGGTTCACTGTCGTTGTTATCAAATCGCGCAGACTTCCTGGTTACTAACTTCACGAACTTGTGCAGACACTTTGATAAAGGAAACAAACGTTAAATATGAGGTAGCAACCCTGTGTCAGTTTGAGATTTTGCTTTTTATCTAGAAGTGCCAGACAAAATATGTCGGCGAGCCGCAGTTCGCCCACCATTGGTATAAACCTACTTGTCTTTACCGCTGTCCACCAGTCACAATCTCGCTTGCAGCATTACCTGCCAAGAAGTCTGCGTTCAATAGTTACATGCGGCAAAACGCCTACCACCGTAATATGAAATGCATCTTCGAAGATTAGTTGCCATGTTATTGTTGCGCAACAAAGGCGAATAGTAGAGCAATTCGCTCCCGCGTTTCGCAACCTGCCTTTGCAGGCAGAGAAGCGAATTTAGTGAACTGCAAGCTCATTACTGTATGTTAGTCTACCAAAACAGTGAACCTGACTCTTGTCCAGTGTGAGTGTCATATCGGCAAACAAACTGTTATCGCAAGAATTAACTCAACTCATCAGAATTAAAATGCTGATTTCACGTTTTCTAGAAATTTTTGCTTCTTAGTTCCATTTTCCAGGGAGGGAAAATGCCCGTTTCCCCCCACTGCGGACGCCAATGGACATCGACTAACTTGGTTTACTGGTCAAGTTACCCTAACATATATATCTCATAAGACCAATACGTATACAGTAAATTACACCAAACTCATTCACAGATCTCAAATCAGAAAATTTACAAGGGATGGAAACACAAGTAACGGAAGTCACCTTTACGTAGATATTGGCAAAGGCCAACAAATAAAACTTTGTTTTGCTCACTACTACTGAAAGAGCACGATGTCTTGTAACTTTTGGCAAAAAGCACAGTTACAACCTCCAGCGCCGGATCTAGATGGTGGGGGGCCTGGAGCCACGGCGTGGTGGGAGGTCCCGTGTGCGTATGCAAAATGCTTAGGTAGGTGCTGAGCGATGAAGTCACTAGTATTTTCACGTATCATTAATATTTATGACGTAATCTTGTGACGTCTAATTTGCTAACTCAACTGTAACAAAGCTTTATGATGCAACATGGCAAAGACGAAGCCAGGGGGGCCAAAAGGGCCATGGCCCCCCACAAATTTTTGGAAAACATAGTCATTTTGTGCTTTGAGAGGCGTTTTTCCAAATAAAATAGTGTTTTTCGCCTAAAATTTTTTTGGCTCCTCCAAAATGTTTTGCCCCCTAAATTTTTGAGCTGGCTACGCCACTGCAACATGGTATTTGACAATGATTAGCGATTTGTGAAACTGTTGCAAAATTAGTCGCTAGAAGCATCGCATCTTTCTTTTTTCAATATGTGCTTGAAAAAAGTTTTGAAAATTTTTTGGAAAAACTTTCTGGGCGATCCAACGTTTACATCATCTCTAAACGCCAATCCTGGCTAAGCAATGACTTTTACGACAGAAACCAATCGTTGCAGGCAGAGCCGATTTCCGATATTGTTCGCAGTGACTGACCTGATTGGCTAGTTCAGTATTAGTTCTTCACAGTGCTTAATTACATCTACGACTAAATATAATCATGGCATCTATATGTTCCATTGAATGCTCGTGGCTCCTCAGGCGCTCAAGAACGTGCTTCCAGTCGAAGATTCTATTTCTAACAAGGAAGCACATTTAGTCGTACACATCAGTCTATAAGTGAAACATTTTACACAAGTTTGTGAATGAGAAAAACAAAACCAGCTTCTGTCAATTACTTCGCCATTCGGCTTCTGGCGACGAATAAGACATGCGGTACATTTCCGTGACAAGTTTCTGTCTTTTCCGTGTTGTGGAACATCATGTCTTAAAAGTTACTTTTAATCACAATGTCGAAAAGAACCTGTTTCATATTTCAACCAATATTCCTGCATTTTTTCCGGTATATTGGCTGGCCAGAGGGCCCAAAGACCGATATCGTTTCCTCCAGTTATAGCGTCAGCCATCTCATCTATCGTGTTTTTCGATGATACATCTTGACGTTCTTCTGCTGCTGCACTGCTGGTTAAACTAGGGCTAGTTTCAACGTTACGTAGATCTAAGTCTGTCACAGCATGTTCTTCGATTTTCCGCCCTCTTGCAAGTGCCGCAGAAATGTCTCCGCTGGACCTCTGGACTTCACTGCCACTCTAAAATTGTCACTTGAATGTTTCTTGACTTATCTGCAACTTCTTCCTCTTTCATTTTTGCATCTTTTGCTTTTTCACGTTTTTATTGCACTTTGCAAAATATTTTGCTCATCTTTCATGTTCCATCATTTTACAATAAATTGCATTTGGTTGATGCTCTTTTTGCACGAACTCAAACAAGTTTTGGCATTGATCAAACAGTTTAGCTTCATCAATAGAAACGTTTCTCTCAAACACATGCTACTCACATGGTTCAACATTTTCGCATTCAGTTTTTTGCAAACGAAGGAATCTAGTCAAAGCATTCAAATTCGGCAAATAAAGGGGTCAATTTAGCTAGATGTGCAACACAAGACTTGTACAATACAGATACATCTGGCATGAATAACGCACAGTCTCGATCCTTGTGTTCTCTCAGTCCCTGAGTTTTCTTAGTGCTGACTTAACTTGGCTTGATATGTACATCTGCTTGTCTCTATTGAATCCTTGCTTTAACAGTCGCGAAACACGATACAACCTCAACAAATGATGCTTTGGACTTCTGAATATTCTGAACTTGCTCATTAAAAGTAACCACAAATGATTGGAAATATCTTAATGTTTTAAACAGAGTTCACTAGAGAATTTCAAAACAACGTTTCAGAACAACAGTTGGCTTGTCGATGGACATAGAGTATGAATGTGAAGCTGGGTACATTTGAAGCATCCTTAGGAAGCTAGGATAAAGTGATAGACACCCACCTGGTTACGCTGTAATGAATAAGTTTCCGGTGCTCAATATCCACAGTCACAATAGTCTTTTCACTCTCTTTTGCAAACTTTGTAAATGGAACTACAGATCATTCACTCAGCTTCCAAATCATTTAGTCCTTTTCAGAAAAAGGGATATTTCTGACGAATTTCTTCATTTTTTAGCATTACTGATTAGCTATAATTACTAGGAAGTACTACACTAAGCTATGTACAATACAGTACACTGATCATCGTATCGCGGTCCATCAGCAAAGCTAGTACAGTACCTATAATGGAGTCAGAATTCCTCACACTAATCAATGCCAAAGTCGTTGAGATATTGAAAAAAGATTTACCACTTTTATGTAACGATTAATGTGAAAGCATTCCCGCCTTTCCAGCCGCTAATTAAATCAACCAAAACATAGATTAATTAGACAACTTGCAAGTCCTCCCATAAACTGAGCCACGCTACCAGCTCGTATCTTGTTGCAGTTGAGTAGGGACAGCTTTACAATGTATCATAGCCAGTGGCGTAACTGACGGGGGTCAGAGGGGCGAATTGCCCCTTGGCAAGCTAAATGTAAAAACCGGTCTCCCACTTAACTTATATTTCAGTTTGGCATTTTTTGGTTTTCAGTAGTTTGTTGTCTAAGTGTGTTTTTCAGATTATTTTCCGGTGATTTAGGGTTCATTTCTCTTATTTTTATTCTGTGTGTTGGCTAGTGGACCCCGAACAGTGGCCAGTGGCCCCCTTTTATTTAAGTTTACCACACTGGTTCAAACCTTTGGTTACGCCACTGATTATAGCTATGTAAAATAAGAAATGTAAAAAAGAGGATATTTTGACATTTTTGAATGTCCTCGGAGATTAGTTCATTTCTCATGAACAACGTGGACATGTACTCCAAAAAGAGGGCGTATGGTAGATCAAATTAACAAGGTAACTCATATGCGACCTATGCAAATCGCAGTAAGGTCGATGCAAAATCTACCAGTAACGAGTAGAGACAAAAGCTAACGCGTTATACATGGCTTGTCCTTGCATTCACTAGATTAAGATACCTGACCGACTTTCAGGAAAACAAGTGTAATAGTTGTTGCGTCACAATATCAAATAATGTACAAGTGAAATACTGCCGTTTGGGCGACCAATAGTTTAATGGGGTCCACGAACAAACTTTCCTCGCTAATAAAAATTACTTAGTCGCACACACATGTTGTACCAATGGCAATACACATGAACATGGTGGGGGCCCCTTGGGCCCCCCTTAAATTCGGCGCTGACAACCTCAAACTTTGTTCCACGTTAGCCGATATGACATCTCCCCTTTAAGAAATTGAATTTTTTCTTGAATTGCTTGAAATACGTTGGATGAAGTAAGTTTCCACACTAGCGAAACTGATTTCGTGAGAATGAACACAGCAAGCCTGTTGAAAATATTCGTTGTATATTATTGGCAATTCACCGTGGGGACATTTGTGCATGAACTTTGCCAATTCGATGTGATAAATATCGCTAAGTTTCAATATTTTTACGTTTTTGTATAAAGGCATTATATGGTTCTATATTTGCTACAAGTTATTATCCGCAATATATTGTTTTGTAATGCTAACAATTGTTGTAGAACAGACTCATTGGCTGTACCCCATGAAATAAGGAAATATTGAAAGCGACAACGCACGAAACGTAGGTACAATAATCTAAAAACACCAGTAGGAACAAATTTACGAATTTTAAACAAGATGTGAGATGAGCAGAGAAGTTTCCTTTTGATTGAATGAATTTGGGAGGACCAATCCAATCTGCTATAAATTAATATGAGCAAATACGTCACACATTTTTTCCCTGTAATAACACACTGGTAATGCCAACATTCAAAGAGGTCAGTTCAGCAGGACTGCATACTTATTTCATAGAGCTTGTCAACATGTACACAAATTTTGAATAGTTAATTAATCATTTTATTTAGCCACATACACCTGCCTATATTAACCAGCTCTGAATTTACCAAGTCTTGCAGAATAGATAGGTTTTCGGGGAGATAAACAAAGACATATATCAGCTGTATACAGGGCAGTTTTAAAAGCAGAGCAATTTGGAAAATCCTTCAGATACACTATAAACAAAGTGACCCACAACCGACCCTTGTGATGCCCCACAAGGACTAGTTTCTCACTGAGATTTGGCATTTTAAATAGTTGTATAATGCTGAGCTGAGGATTTGAAATATAGCTAGAGAATAGTTGCAGTAGAATTCTTCTTGTACCAAAGTTAATGTACACTTTTCAAATACAGTAGAATTTTGAAATTCACTGTATCAAGAGCCATTGATATGTCAGTGAATATAGGACAACTATAAAGAACATTATCACTATTGTTTGAAAAGTGGAGCAAATATTTTCAATTGCAAAAGCAGTTGTAGATTTGGTTCTGTATCCATTTTGATGTTTTGACAGAACTTAAACTATTGTAGGTAAACATGCACTGTGGTGTGCAACGTTTTTTCAAAATTTTGTGAAATTGCACTAAAGTAGATATCGCTTCATAATTACAGCCTGGGACAAAACTTTAAGGACACTTGCGCAAAACGAAAGGATGTGGCTTTAGATGCTCATATAACTCGAGTAATCAGTAGAGTTGTGTCATAATGCATAATTTTGCTGTTGTGTTATGGTAGAATCCCTGTATTGCAGTGTCTTTTCATTCGAAGTTCAAAAAGATCCTAGCAAAGACGCGTTTTAGTCAAAATCAGGTAAATTCGTAAATGCTAAAAATGGGCAAAGAAACATCACTCAGCATTGAAAAACGGGCTCAAATTGTAACCTTAAGCAATTCAAACTTTTCTGTTAGTCAAATCGCGAAGAAGGTGAAGGTTAGCAAAACAGCTATGCACAATGCAATCATGACATATCAAAATGAGGGCACTTTCAAGGACAGAAAAGGTCTGGCCGACCAAGGGTTTCCAGCTGCAGAGATGACCGTTTCATGCATAAGGTAGTTATTCACTCTCCAATGAGTTCTTCCAAAAAAATTCAGGCTAAATTAATGGAAAGATGCGCAGTAGTCAGTGCCAAAACTATTCAACGCAGGTTTTCTCTCGTTTTTGGCTACAAATCTTGCAAGCCAGCCCGAAAACAACGCTTGACTCGGGCGATGAAGAAAAAACGTGTTGATTTCGCCAAGAGACATGCCAGCTAGGACATAGATATGTGGAAGAAGGTACTTTTTTCGGACGAATCTACTGTACAGCAGTTTTCTGTTCGAAGATATCGGGTTTGTAGGCCGGTTGGAACACGGTACAAGGAAAAGTGCACTACCCCAACAGTGAAACATCCCCCTAGTCAAAAAATATGGAGAGCGATGTCCTTCAGGGGGACAGCTGGACTTCATTTTTTGCCACCGGGAACCACCATGAATGGTGAAAAATATGTTAATTTGTTGAAGAGCAAGCTTGAGCTCCACATGAGAGTCCATAACTGCGATATTTTCATGCATGATGGTGCTCCATGTCATTGAAGCAAGTTAGTGAAGAATTTCTGGGAGCAAAAACGTATCCTAAGGCTGGAGTGGCCAGGAAATAGTCCGGATTTAAATAAATAAAATCCATAGTTAAAGGAAACACATAGCCTACGGCAGTTTCAAATATAAATGGGTTTTTACATGCTTTGCATTTTATAACCTAACTCATAAAGATGCTTGATGTTACCCATTTGTAATTGAAGTCACCTTGAAGTTATGACCTTCTTTCAATCTCTGCTGGGAGATCTAAAGTCCTTCTTGTGATTGTTGCCTGGCTGTCATTTGCTTTCTTCAAATATGTTAGACCCTGTCTTGTCCAGAGATATTTGTAATTATATTTCATTTTGAAAGATATAAATATCTTTGTTTGTTTTCGTTAAGCTTTCATTTATGTACAACATTGGTCCGCCAGACGGAATTCTGCCAAGATGCTTCAAATTCATTCGCTTGTCGTATATCACCTCTCAATCTTTGACTGATAAGTTTAGCAATAATGATGTGATTGGGGCACTGTACTTCTGTGCTGGAGGTGCCAATCAATGCGAAACACTGATATGCTTACTCCAAGTTCATTGACCACGATACTAATTTTCACAGGAGGAATTAAAGTCTCATGAAAACAACGTTTGGCTGATTGAACGAGAAAATTTAAGTGGCGTCCGAGACTTGACGAATGGTCTGCGTCGAGAACTCGACTCAGACAAACCTAAGTAAGTATTCGTGGTATCGAAAATGTCGATTACAACAGGGGTTGTTTTATTTACTTCAAACAAAACCACCCAATTAATCTCCAAAGTTTCTGCATGCTAAAATAGCATCACACATTTAGCTTTTACTCGTCAAGTGCATCAAATCGCAGGAGAGTAGGTCTTTATTGATTGTACTGTACATTAGAAGCTTGCCACAGCAACGAATGGATCTGTCATTGCAGGTGCATCTTCAACTGCAGTTCCGATGAAAACTGTCAGTTGCCGACTGATCTGATGCAGGTGATGAAGAGAAATCTGGCAGTCAATGCTTTCAAAGATGGAGAATGGGGAACAATTCAGCACTTGAATTGGGAAAACGACCTCAATTCTGATGTACAAAACATTGTTTAAAGATTTTATGAATTTCCGGTGCTTTTGATATTTGCTCATGAAACCTATGTTATAAAGATAAGTACTGCACATACATGTCAAAATAGACAAAAACGTTTGCGTCGGTTTCCGCTTAGTCGCATCTAAGCATAGCACGAGCTTTAATTACGACGTTTAAATATTCTACAGGTGGAATTTCCAAGACAATATTTGCAGTTATCAAAACAAGGAGATGTGTCAAGTTTAAAGTGGACTGCACTGGAACCCAGCAAGGAAACAGCTTTCCCCACATTTACAGTTAAATATGCTTCTCTCAACTTCCGTGACATTATGTTGGCTACTGGAAAACTGCCAAGCGAAGCCATTGCAGGTTAATACAAAAGTATACATGAATATTTGTGTTTTCAATTGTCTTCACCATTTTGCTAGCATACAGGTTCTGAGCTCAAGTTATGTTCCAGACTCTTTTCGTTATTTTGCTGTAAAACCGTTTTTTTCATTTTTGTAATTATTCCTTAAAAACTCTTTCAACCGTTGCTTTCGAATAGTAGTGGTTCTCAACAAGTTGTTCTAGATGTCCTGAAATAATCAGAGTGTGAAACGAAGTCTGTGGCACATTACAAATCTGTTGCTCAACTGCGCAGACGGCTCTTCTATATCTTTACATCAACTTTGATGCGAAAGTCTCTGGTTGAGAAAAGAAATGCATATGTTTTTGTCATTGCCAAATGCATCAAACGTATCTCCAGACTTTATATTTTGAAGTCTGTTATCATGTAACTGCATAAAACTAATTATCCAATGAAACTTTTCGTTAGGTTGCTTGATTACTTTGGATCTTTTAATACATTTTCCTTATCATGTTTGTGTATTTCAGGTACAGGTTGGTAGGTTGCGTAGGTTTCATTTTGCTTCATTCTCAAAACAATTGATTAATCAACTGGCAGTGGCAACCTACAAGAAGGCATCACCACGCTTCACCACAAAAGCACACAAAATTATTTCAATATCGGTAGTTTATAAATCATGAGGGAGTTGTACACTTCAAGTAAAAGACAAACACAAGTTTAAAGATTTTGCAATGCTTGCAACAGACTTTGTATCAACAGGAATCAGGCAAAGATATAAAACGATGCTTGGATTGGAATTCAGTGGACTTGATGAGAGCGGTGAGCAAGTAATGGGATTGGTTCCTGCTGAAGGATTATCTACACACATTGTCAGGAACCAGACGTTCACGTGGAAAGTTCCGGAACATTGGTTTGTATATCTTTGCAAAATCATGCCTACTAACAGACTTTTTCCAATGCGAAAAGTCAGTTGCAAACAAACCTTTGAGCTTATTTTTTTCTGGCATCAAAAATATGCATCGGCGTGTATTCTTGCATTCAATGCGCGGGTTTTCACTGGCAATAGTTACAGGTATAGTGGAGAATTCGTTCACAAACCTGTTATTGTGAATGAAAGGCTTCAATGATGCAAAATGCAAACGTTAAGAGCTGGAATAAAAATACTTTTTACCAAATAAACTCATAGCTTCCCAACCCAGTGTGTTTATGAGTGCACTCAAACATTTATGACACAATTTATTCCCTACATTCCATACATATAGACCAGGGATCTCCAAACTACGGCCGCGGGCCAAATCCGGAAGCCGTTTTTTCCCGCGAAGCCGTTTTGTCAAAAATGAAAAAATAAGTATTTCAGTAAATTTTTTTGATTTGGTAGAATGTAACATACCCCGAAATCATCACATTACAAAAGATGTCCGGCCCTCGAACTGTTGTGTAATAACTTATGTGGCCCTCTGTCAAAAAATTTGGAGACCCCTGATATAGATAAACAAACATTGAACGCTGTTTTGCGATGAACCAAGTGCCAGTTTTTCCAGTCGTTGATGTTTATATATCTCTGCCACAAGTCTGACCCTGAAACTAGCACACCAAATCTTCATGAACAACTGCCTGAAAAATGATACACGTCTGTGTAGCGAACAAAAGAAATTCACATCGACAAGCTAATGCATGACATCACAACTCTTCACAATTTCATGAAGATGTTGCGTGAAATAAGCGCAGTGCTCTGTAGGGCATGCTGTCAACATCTGTAAGTAAATGATTGAAAATCTTTATATCAAGAATGAATCATCATCTATCTTTGTTTGAAAACAGTCTGCACTGCGCATTTCTTTCTCTTGGATATGTCCAGATTTTGTGTCGTGATTTTACTATATTTGCGGACGTGAAAATAGTTTCGTTGCGAACAAAACGTCTTTGAACTGTTTGCATTGCAGGAGCCTGCGCGATGCCGCCACAGTTCCTGTTGCCTACGTAACATCCTATTACGCATTGAAACTGAGAGCAAACCTGAGGAAAGGTGAAACGGTGCTCATCCACTGTGGGTCCAGTGCTGTTGGTCAGGCTTCCATTGCAATCGCACTTCACGAGGGCTGCAAAGTTTTCACAACAGTTTCGACGAGAGAGAAACGAGACTATTTGCTCGGACGTTATCCTCAACTCAGCGAGGACTGCTTTGCCAACTCTAGAGACACGTCATTTGAGTCTCACATTCAGAGACACACATGTGGACGAGGTAAGCCTTACGTTTACAAACGCAGCCGAGACAGTGGGAGTTCAAATCAAAATTGCCCACTGGTGAACAACTTAAGCAAGTTCCATTGGATATGAATGTGAGGTATAATCGGATAGTAAAAATATGGGCGAATCACTTCATTGTTATGCAAAGTGACACATCCTTCAATCACACTTAAAAGCACTCGTGTTTCTGTATGCTTTCGAGGAATCAGTCGACTGCCATCTGCTTTCGTCTTTTTGCGATGATTCAAACTTGCACATATCTCTATTCAAGTATGTACTTTCCACGATGGGTGTAAGCAAGGAATCGATCAGCAAATTTTTAATAG
>Ga0210059_1004048_pt1 | contig 23594 bp, 13 predicted proteins | sample Ectturendosymbi2_FD_188042 | JGI IMG/M metagenome (GOLD analysis project Ga0210059, IMG submission 188042) | Ecteinascidia turbinata endosymbiont from Florida, USA - Sample 2 (SPAdes) (version 2) | ecosystem: Host-associated > Tunicates > Ascidians > Unclassified | place: Key West, Florida...
TCTTTGAAAGGAGAGTACTTACTTATGATCTGCTTTGTAGTACATTATATGAGTGGATAATAGGTTTTTCACCAAATATAAGGAAAATTTACACGCGTAACACCTCAAGGGGGGGCCCCCAAAAAAGGGGGCCCGAGGCAAGTGCCTCGCTCGCCTCCCCTTAAACACACCACTGTGTCTAACATCAGTTTCGCACAGTGTTTCTCAACCAGTAGTAAGCGCTACTTTAGAATAATGTGTGTTTGTTTATGCGTATAAAGCAGCAGCCTATGGTAACAAGATACATTAATGGGCCACGCAAGGAAAAGGTTAAGAATGCTGACCAGCATCTCTTTTTTTGTTTAACATCGACTTACAGCTGAATGATGCATTTTTCTTCCGGACATGTAGCACCTCTTGCCTATGTTTAACATCAATTTACGCGAGGCATGCACTGAAGTTTGCATCCCTTTTTCCTGTTTAACATTAGCGGTGCTGACTGTAATGTCTTTACTCCCATACGCAACGCTGTGGACTCTAGCACACCTGGCAACAAGAAACACACAGACACTTGAAAGAACACGAACGTATGTGGCGGTAATAGAAAAGCATAGGTCCACGCTTAATGGAGCTAACGCGATTACTTTGATGAAACACAAGTATAGATATGTGGCACTAGGACAGAACACACGCATGGGTGGTGACACCACGGTTGCTATAATGTTTAGCACCGTTTTATACTGCTGCGATGAGTTCCAAGCAGACCGATTTGTAAAATGCATCCATTTTCTTGACATATCCTGTCTCTGTTCAAGTTCAACTTACAACAGGGATGAATATGAAAATGGTGCACTTCTTGCCCTACATGCACTGCCTCTTAAAACTCTCGTGCCATTCGCAAAGTTACGAAATTTGCGATTTAAGCGTTAAACACGGAGATCGATTATTTCGACAAGAGCCACGTGTTTGTTAAAAAAGTGTGAAACAAGGACTTCTATATTCCAAGCCTTTTTGAAAGCTAAAAAATGACAAGGCGGACATCTAAAGTAACACTATTATGGTAAAACCCTTTCTCTAAATTTTCGTGTTGTTAGTTTTGTTGGGGTTATACCCACTGCATTTCATCTTGTGGCTGAAATGTATGTTCTCAATACCTTTGGTAAAACATTGCTGGCTGACCTGATGCACAAAGATATGAAAAGTGATTAATAAAGCTTTCAATGAAAGCTCTCACTGCATTACATTCCGTTAGCTGAGAAAGACCATAAATTATTCTGTTATTTTCTTTAAACCTGTTTTTTTTGCTGAGACATTTCCGTCAACTGCCTGTGATACTATTTAACTCGCCGCAGCAGTGTTCACCTTTCAGACATGTTGACCGAATTGACTCAATTTAAAACATAAACCCAGCTTAATTATTTTAGACACAGTGGTGCAGTTGGGAATGAACCTGAACAACGTCATCTTTTCATTTTTATGAAAGGTGATCGGCGTTCAATTACTTTTCGGTGTCTGATTAAAACACTGAATCTTGTATTGTCAGTTCTGGGAAATTTTTCAAAGAAAAGATTCTTAAATAAAGTTTCTGTATCAAGGCAAGCCCTCTATTCAGACTGTTTGAACATCCTATATGTAGTTGGGAATAGTTACTGTTGTACCGATTCTCTTTACAATACATTCGAGGAAGTTGAACAAAATGCCAGGAAGATAAGAAGCAACAGTTTTGCCTGAATTCAATCAACAAGTAACGGTGTTCATTGTGCGAAACTGCTTTCTTAAAAATCGTATGCTGGAATGATTTTATGCAGAAATTTTTCTTGGACAGAGACACAGTATGAAGAAAAACCTCTAAATTTCGGACATTGTTTAAACCTGGGAAAACGTTGCTGTTTTCTAAATTTAAGAATGAAAAATAACTGACCTGCTTTTTTATGTGCAGAACGCTCTAAGAAACTATGGTCAGTTGGGTTCAAAGTGATGGTAGTAATAAATACCACCAAAGTAACGAGAGAAACGAATCTCATTTATCCCAAGTTAAGCACTGCTTCATTCCACTGAACTTGGAAGATTTGCTCTCTCCGCGATATTATCGAAGAAAACTTCCATTTTACTTATGATGACACACTCGATTGAGGTACTTATGAACAAAGAAAATTCCAAATGCACTCGCAGTTATGATAAAAATCGATGGGTTGATGAATCGTTCCGTGTCATTTCAAAATTAGACAAAGTTGGTGACGTATAACTTCGAGAGAAACTTTCAGACACTATCACTTTCAAGCATTTTTACGGTGACATTTGCGTCAGAATGACGTCTAACTGCCAGCACATACAAAAGCGACACGAAGCTGGTCAAGTCACTGGGAAAATACCACTAATAAATATCATAATTTAATACTTCCTCTTCAACAACTTTAGTGCGTCTTGCGGAAGCCAAATAACAAGAGGTTACGGCAAGCAATTTGTAAAATGCAAGCTTAAATCATCAACTCTCTCATTGTATTCACTGACAAGTTTTGATTCGCTTTAATAAGTCATTCGGAGTACAAAATATTCTGAAGTGCAGTGCAAGAATAAACACATCTTTTTGAGTACGTACTAGCCAGATTACAGAAGTAGCTTTGCTTTTTCCTCATAGCTACAAGAACAAGGTTTTTGCGCACCCACAATGAGTGGGCAGTTCATAAGCAAGAGAAAGGGAAGAAAAGCACACCTCCACTCGTCTGACCACGCCCGCTTTATCCTGCTCGTAGTGGTTTTGACGTCAAAATCAGACAATTAAAAAAAATGAGTTGTTTGAATGATGGAAAAGATATATCTGTATAAAGTGTTCATCACATCTATCAGCGAAGAACTGTTTACTGCCGCACCCAGTGTGACAGCTCATTCTAATCCAGCGCAGACAAAAAAGCGGGTCTCCGCGAATGCTTATGCTTAGTTGCTGATCTAAGCATCAGCAACCAGCAACAATTGTCCAAACTGACCACTTTATTGTTTTACGGCAGGGATTAAATGCAATTTTTGTTGTCATTCTTTGGCAAACATGTCTTCATTAGTGTTTTTTCGTTATCAGTTTTTTTACTTATCTCTGAAACCATGTTCGCAAATTGTTTTTGCATCATTTTCTTCTTATCAAAAATCGAAGCAATGTCTTATCAACTGTTGGCAATAGCCAATGTTAAACCAGTGTTACAGTCATATTTACGATACTTCAAATTTTGTTTTTGTCATACAAAACTTTTGGTTCTAAGAAAAATTAACGTAGACTTGTTACTTAAGCAAGATCTACTCTCAAAATAACTTTTTCGACTTCGGACAAGTCATTGTTTTACACTTGGCACACAACACAAGTTGCTTCATCAGAGGCATTGCGTCAGATAATTGTGATTGTACTGTATATGTGTCTGCTGCAAGTATTAATTGAAAAACTCACAAAATCTGTATGGGTACTAATATCGGCACAAAAGCGAACAAAACGAGATCAGGAGGCAAAATTCACTCGTTTGACTGGTTGGAGTAGTACACAACGATTCGATGGCATGTGCTCTAAGGCTACTTAGGTTGCATTTAAGTATGGAGTGCTGCCCTGTAAACTATCTGACTGCGCCCCTCAAATTAATGCACTGCTTTTCTTTCCCCAACATCATGTGCTAATACAAAACCAAGAAGGTCTTAGCTAGAAACGTTAGTGGCAAGTTATGATAAATCTGCCATAGGAATAATCCTCTCAAATATTTCCTGTCACAGAAAGTAGTCTGAAGTGTGTAAATGTTTTAAATATCATTGCTTAAGATAAGCCCTTTATTACCTTTCAAGAAAAGCAGAAGCTTCGAAAAATTTGAAGTATTCCGCTGAAATAATTCATATGTTCCATCTGGTTGTGTTCCATCTTCTCATTATCCTTAAACCATAAAGCAATTTACCATTAGCATACAACTAAACTTTCAGAAGGTTTCTAGACTAAGCAATCCCTTCCAGTTGATCTTAAAAAACGTTCAAGACGTTAGTGTAGCGCAACACTTTAATTCAATTGGGGTTGTGTTAACCGCACAGCATGGCATGCATTTGCGTTCCAAGGGTTTTTAAGTAGAAGTCCAAAGTTGGGAAACAAAAACCTGAGCCATCAATTTCTTTGCACTAACTGATGTGCATCAGCAAAAGCATTGCGCAAAGTAATAAGCCAAGTAACTGCAATCAAAGACAATTAAAAATGGAGTTATCATATGCGGCTAATCTGAAAGAACGTTTTGAACATCCCAGAAAACCTATCGTGTATTTTGCAGCGTGCCGTTTACCTTTTCTGACTGCTGTGTAGTTGAGGTAAAGGGGTGACGTGTCCCTTTTTCTCCGTTAGCTACGCGCTTGGTGACCACGTGATGTCAATCGAAAACATTTAATATATGTCCCCGCAGCTGCAATCGTTGCTCGTTAAGCTGTAAATTGCTGTTGGCGCAAAACGTCTGAAATTCCATGCGGCTTCAGCGACATTTGAGCAACTGAAAGAACAACTAACTTGCGTTTGATGATGTACACTTGACATTGTAACATTAAGTACCTTCCAGAAACCAATCACGAAATCTGACGTTTTCATGCGATGGTATTGAGGCTCGTTAACTTAATGCTAAGAATTAATCTTCGGTAATAAGTGCGCATGAATTGGTTGTGCCTCTATGCTGAGACAACAGGTGAGGTTCAGCACTTTGAGGCACGCCAGGGCAATTATCATCGTCATCTGCTTCTGCTGCACGAAAAAATATTGAGACCAACCATGGAACGCGTTCACTTGATATAAATCCGGTTGAACCAGAGATGTCGCGCATATCTCCTCTGTTGTATTCGGGCAGTCTCGCTAACAAAACTAAACGACGAAACCTTGTTGGAAAAAGGTTGCTAATGGCCAAAAGAGTTTTTAAAATACATTTATGCAAAAGCAGAAATAGTCACAGATCAATTTTTTGAGAAAAAGTACATGTAACTGCAGCATATATAGCAAGATTTCAAACGTTTTACAGACGCACCAGTGGCTACAGTCAGCAAAACGTAACGCATATCTCATCTGCTGCGGGTAATGAAACAATTTGCCATTCGATTGGGTTTATGCTTCCTTTCAGCCAAGCATATAGAGTACTTCGTTATAAAGCAACAGCAAAGCATATACTTCAGCATGAAGTAAAAGGCTCTTGTGCAAAAGATCGACAGCACGATATATACGGTCAAGGTGGTAGGTTTCTGCTGCCAAGGCAAATGTTACAAAAAGCGCGTTTTGCAACGTTAATTTTAAAAACATTTAATTCGGCCACTTGGTAGAGAGAATGCAATTAAGAGTTTCACAACCTGAAATTTAGTGTCTTTTTCGTGCGATGAGTAGTACGACGATGTGCGTCCTTACTAAGCTGACTAATACCATAGAACAAAAAAGGATTCCGAAAAGGCTATTTTTAACAAGCAGGCGAGATAAAAGCATGCGATATAGGGAGCTGGTGACAGCTGGAACTACGTACTGTACCTCCAGAACTAGATTTTCGAAACACTGCGCATTCACTCCTTGAGAACACCTCTTGCATCTGTTGTAAAACTGATTTGTGTTTGTTGTTTTAATTGTCATCCGATTGGTTTGAAACAGTCATAACCCGATTGGTTATTTCCGTTTGCAGGGTAATAGAGTAGATATCTTGAGCAAATCATTTGCATCCAGTCTAGAGATGATTAATAATCAAGCCTATATTAAGAAGGTAAGGTCATCACCAATCAGTGGTTGTATAACTAATGTTTCAAAATTCGGTAAATTAGAGGTGTGTGCACCAGAATGCACATTTCGTGTTTATTTCAATAGTTAATACATAGAAGCATTTCCCATCGCTTAAATTACCGTTCTCATCATTCAGCAAGTGAGAAATAGCATCATTAAGTACCTTTACTTTAAGCTCTTTTTTAAAATTCACGCCATATCACCCTATAATCTATATCATCATGTAAGCTGATGCTTGTCCAAGCATTTTATTGGGATTCGGAAACGCGTTTGTGGAGCATCATGTTGTTGTGAAGCTTTCCGATTCTTTGGTGCTTGCTGATGCTAAACTAAGCTCAAGGTAATACATGATTTTGCTTAAAAACGATTTGAATGAATTATAAGTCAAAATAACCTAAAGCAACCAAACAGTGGCGATTCTAGGATGAAAAACTGGGAGGCCACTGCGGGTCCAAGGAAAAAAGTAAGGGGGCCAACATAAATGTCTATCCTGCATGGTGATTTTCCGTTGTAATGAAGATTGATTTGCTATGATTAAACCTATCAAGCCCAACATAGGCTTGTGAATATCGTCAGAACCGTCGCCAGAAAGTCTTCAAGTCGTTTAAAATTCTGCTGGCTGAAAATTATCTGAACGTGAAATTAAGCAAATAATTGGGGGGCCAAGCAGTCGGCCAACCAAAAATATTGGGGGCCATGGCCCACCGAGGCCACCCCTTAGAACCAACACTGCAACCAAATGTCAGGCTTAAAGGAATAAACAGATTGTTTCACACGAGTGTGTACTTGTGCACAGGCAACGTTTGTCGCCGTCGTCTTCAGTTTGTGGTGTCAAGCAATGGGACGCCTGACACCAGAAGATTACGCCCGAGAGTATGTGGCAGGAGTAGATCGACTGGTAAGTCTAAGAGAAACTGTATCAGTACGATGTTTGTATACAGATTAGGGCTTCGGTTTTGCTAACCCTACTTGCAAAAAAGTTCAACCATTCATAAATTTCACTTCTTTTTTCGCGCTTGCTACGCAGGCAGTTTTAAAAATGATCGGCGTTGCTAATTTTGTTTGCTTTACACTTAAGTCGTCAAGTTTGTCAAACCTATTTGAGCCATTTGAGGTGAATGAGTTTGAAATTGAGACACTTTCCCCAGCTTACATAGCCACGCCGTACTGTCTGCGCGCAAAGCCACGTGCGTTTCGGCGTTTTTTTTCCGAAAATCCCCGAAAGCAGCCGGACGCCAAAGTGTTAAAAAACATTATGGAACCTTCCACGCTCTGCATCACGGTGCGTTAAAATGACTAAGCCATGAAATCTTTTGTAAAATTTTAAAAAATCTTCAAAAACCAACCATTTAAACTCTATGTTTATTTGATTGAAAGAGAAATATTTCTAACAGCCGTAGCCTAACATATGGCCAGCGTGATTTCGCAACAGTGAATTAAAATATATAAGCTATCTGTTAATTTGATGTTATTAAGAAAATCACATATAGATGTTTTTGTAGTTAAATTACTTCCAGACTTCTACGTAAATCTGTCCATACTCGTTTTCACAGGTATTTCCAAACAAGTTCTGTCATTAGAATATTAGAAAACCCCAAGAACCGTTCATGCTCCTTATTGTTTCCTATTCGTGAAAAAGGCATTATTTCAATAAATTTTTGATATCTTTTTTCAGTACACTCCTCTTACAACAGCGATTTGCAACAAGGAACCGCACAGGACAAACCTCAAATCGTGTCTGTTAATGCACCAGAATGTGCAAAAACTGAAGGAAATATCCGGCCAATATTTGATGCATTCAATGCATTATTGGGGCGAGGAAGATCAAAACACCGTTATAAGAGAAACTGTGGCAATGCGATGTAAGTTTTTGCCTGAACTAACTTGAGGATTTTGACTGAGTGTTCCTGTGTGATCTCTGCTGGCAGATGTAATGTTTTGTTCATCGACCAAAAAACGCCTATAGTTTGCTCAACAGTGCACTAAGGTTTGGGGGAGGAAGGTTGGCTTTTCTCTGATCTTCTTTTGTACCACCCTACGTTAATCGAACAGCTATAGGAAATAAAGATGAAAGTGTGCATGACGCAACGTTTGTTACTTTTACCCAGCCTATCTTTGTCAAATACCAAAACTAAACCTTTCGTAGCATTCTTGCCTGAGGCTAGGAAAATCGCATGGCGTAAGCTTGGGCTATTCAGAAATAATTGCAAAATAAACCTAAATTCTTGATAGTTTTGACTTTCATGTTGACAGCACAAAAGTAAGACTACTAAGTAAGCTTCACAAACGCTAGTTTTGCTTCACACAGTACCACAACAATGAAACGTTACCGCTTTTTCGCAAAATATGTTTGACTGGATACTTCCGTTAAATATTTCTTTAGAAAACACCCGCACACACGGAAATAAAACTTTGAATTACTAAAACAGTTGAAGAAGCTCATATCTCATATATATGTGTCTGTCGTGAGTTTTGCTCTTAGACAATCATCAACTACGCAATGAAATCGACAGTCTGATGTTAACAGTTTTACTCGAGTTAGTACGTAAACATACAGTATAACAATTCTTTATAAACACTTATCAACAAGCATCTTCTTTGCAGCTGCGATGCTTAGAGTTTCGAACACCATTGGTCAGTACAGGTCGTTAAATTCTCCTAACACAAGCGCAAGGAAAAAACGATCAGCAATGCCAGCATACACCGCTAAGCAGCACATCCCTCTGCGCCGGAGAAAGCGCGACGTTTGGAGTAATCCTTGCAGAGAATCAACTGCTCAGAGAACCACACTACTTCATGCACTCGATGCAGAGACTGGACAAGTTCTTGAGTTGTTTCAAAACCCCAGTAAGTTTCTATAATTCTGTTCTGTCGCTATTTCCTTCTTAAGGTAGCAGTTTAAATCCGCAATGGCACTGGAGTGAGTTAAGCAGTCGGTCGATTTCCTTGGTGGTTATTTTTACAAACAACTTTTACAGTAACAAATGTTTCCTTTTCAAAGGAAACATGATGATTTTAATTTGCAGACGTTGATTCCATACGCTCAAAAAGATATCAAATGCAATCTTAACTGCATCTCAACGGAACTAATTTCTTTTCTTTAAAAAACAACCTTCAATTTTTCTCCTTTTAAAGAACACAGAGCTTATTTTTTAGTTTTTACAGGTAGTTCAAATCCTTGAGAGGGAAAATAACATGTTTTTCTTTCGTTTTTGCAGACCAAAACCTTTACCAGACGTTTTTCACAAAAGAGTGCCAACACTTGGCGCACCCTTTCTTTTCCTGCAAGCTTCAGTATGTGGAGTTTCTGACGGTCGTTTTCAGCCCTTTATACACAGACCCTACAAAAGTGTTGGTCCGGCCAGTGAAAATACCTTCTGGATGTGCCATGACTATCAATGCACAGTCCACAGTGTCTGGTAGTTAGCCAGCCAGCAGAGACGCTATACCAGACAATGCTGGCCGCACACATTTGAATCGCTCACAAGGGCTTGTGTTTGTGGGACAGTCCCGTTTATGTAATTTAAAGGAAAAACAATTTTTCGCATCACAAAAGCTGTTGAATACAATGAAGATATAGGATGACTATTGCTTCAGACTTCACTACCGCTCTTGTGTATTATGGGTTACCTGCTCACACAGGCTTGTTGCTTACGAGAAAATAAAGTACTTGGATTTTTATTAAAAAGCCAATGATGCATGAACCTCCCACAGAAACTTTTATGAAAATACGTCGATTGATAAAAGATTAGTGTGCGAAATTCGCACACTTTATTCGTACACTGACAAGCTGATGTTCGTTCAACCATGTTAGAGGTGTTTGTTTCACTGCCTTGTGCCTGTTACTTTTTAAAATTTTAAGTCAACATGTATTAACGATGCCGTGTTTTGTGTGATACAATCGCAATGTTTGACAAGCGTAATTGCAACATCGAGCACCGTCCAGTTGAGATGATGCGTGAAAAGCGAAGACAGTTGCTTGAATACATGATGTGCGCGCGAAGTCGTTTTCGGCTTTCTATTTAAATCAGCAACCGAAGAGCACGCAACTATTCCTGGCTGTTAACACGACCGTTAGCACATCCGCTACAGAAATACATTGCAACTTTTAGACGAACAGGCCAATTTAATTGCCTATATATTATTTGTTTCGCATGTCGAGTGCAATTTTATGAAAATCAACAATTATGCGAAGAACTTTATATCAAACCAAAGGAAGCGTTTGCGAGCTGGAACATTTAAATGTGTTTGTTCTGGTTGTGGGCATTTTAATTTAAGTTATATCCTCTTTTCATTGTTTGGTGTAATTTATATGTTTTGGCTCCACGTAACTTCCGTGGAATTACGTTGTACTGATTAGCTGACAAATTTTTCTCTCAGTGAAAACACTAGTGTAGCTGATGACGTGATCGCAAGATCTTTAAACAGATAAACATTAACAATAGCTACTTCAGCAGTAGCTGGCATTTAATATATTACTGTCTTTTTCAAATATTACTGTTTTGTAATGACATGAAAATAAACCTTTCTCTGTCTTTAAGTTACTGCTCGTGAATGCCAGTATTTGTAAGTTCGAGTTCGACCGAGTTCTGTTCAGCCTCAGGTTTAACTTCCTCTTTAGCATGTAGCCACGCTTGACGGCAGGGGTTCAGTCAACCAAACATGCAACCTCATGCTCGTATAAAAACATTGAAACGTTTCCATTATAGGTTTTCCCGAATCTCGAGAAACTGAGTTGAGGGGGGATACAATAATGCTGTAGCCTACAACGAATACGATGCTTATAAAATTTACCAGTGTTTTCCCTTAACTGCTATTTATTTTAATGCGATAAATAAAAGCTCTAGATTTTCTGTAGACTTTCGAGGAATCAGCCGACTGGGCTCTGCTTTCATCTTTTTGCGATCTGATTCAAACTTGCACATATCTGTATCCAAGTAACTTCACTCCACAAGTGAAACAAGCAAGAAATCAATCGCAATTTTGTAATAGGAAATCGATTTCAGGTAACACTACGCATCGTCAGTCCTTATACCTTACATCTTATGAATAAGAAATCGATTACCTATTAAAATTTGCGATTGATTCCTTGCGTGTTTCACCTGTGGAGTGAAGTTACTTGAATCATTTTAAAGCGGTGTTGAAACAAGCACTATGGGCAGAGTTTGGGAAAATATCAAACAAAGCGAAGCACTTTACTGCTGCAAGTGAGCTGGAGCATATCACACAAAAGTCTAGTTCCAATGCTTAGATTAAACATACTTATCTTTCATAAGGCACCACATATTATCCCTCTTGTACATCTTTAATGCCTCTTCCGAGCATAAACCAATTGTTTGCTCATAATCAGTTATTTTAAACGTTCGGGATTGTCGTGAATGTTGCACTGTAGGCATTTATCAGTGGTACAGACCAAAAGTGCAGGCCAGGTCAAGACAGTTAAATATGCTAGAGAAGCATGGAGTATGCTGTATCCGGCTCACAGGCAAGATTCAGAATTGATGTAACCAAGTTTGGGTATTCCACAAGCGATAAAATGTTGTTCATAAACGATCTTTTGCTTGGAAACATAGCTAGAGAGGAGTTACTGTCTCGTGTCAAAACAGCCCAGGATGACACAGCATTAGCTGTTTACCGCCCACTAGCTCAACAGTGCCAACAGCCTCAGCTGGATCGAGGTCAAATTAAAGGAGTATTTGTTGGAGTTATGTACTCTGACAAAAACAACAAACATGAGAGTGATCAGGAAGGAGTTTACATGGTCCCAATCGACAGCAACTTGAATGGCAAGTGTGCCGCATCCAACAGGCCAGAAATCACGGTAGACAAACTTTACGAATGCATTCGAAAATCTGGACGAAAGCAGGTAAATGGTGTATTAAATTATACAAATCGTATTTCAACTTTATCGCTGCACGATGATAAGCTCCGGTTCCACAGACCAAGACGAAGACAGACGCAGTGCATTGAGCCAGGAACTGTTAGCAAGCTACGCGAGAAGTTTTCGCAGACATCTTCCGAAGGCCTTGGTACATCCGGCTACGAAAACCCACACAGCTTGTGCAGTGGTGCTGACGAAGACCGGCGTTGCTGCCTATCACCGAGCGTGAGCAACAGGTCCCAAAATAGCGAACTTCCGAATGAAGCACTCTACCAGAGCATCAATGACTCGAAGAATAGTCAGACAAGCATTAGTTATGGATCTTGCGATGAAATTCCCGTTTTGGAAGAAACGTACAACAAGTTAAACATTTCACGTCATGATCAGCGTAAAACTAGAGTTGATCTGCGAAATGGTGAGTTGCATAAAGACTCGACCCACCGCAAGTTACGACTACCTGGACAGGTTCGCAAAAATAGGAATGTTGATTTCCGCGCTGATGGTCATCGAACGGTCACGAAAACGGTTCATCGAAATCTAAAATCGATGTGTTGCAAAAATAAAATCGAAAATCCGAGAGATCACAAAACTGCGCCGGGATCGCAAAGCTGTCATAGCAGCAAAAAGCCCTCCACACAAAAAAGAAGACACTCCACCACATCGCGCAGTGCCAAAATGGGAAAGGAACGAGTATGCAGTGCCCACAATACAGCCGAACCTGAGTGGGAATCCGAAAGCAACAAGTCAAGAAATCACGATCCTTCGAAGGAACCGATTTACTGCTGGGAACTCTATTCAGCTCTAAATCAATCTCCCACCAAAACAGATATGAAATCCCCAGAACCCAGACACAGAAGTAATGACAGTTCTGGTCTCCACAGTGAAAATCAATCGAGGTCACATTCTACGCCAGGTATGTGGAGTCAGACAAAGCAAGTCACCAAAGGCAACGAAAACATTTCAGCGCACGGTGGCCATTGCTATAGACAGCAAAGAAACCGAGTAGTTTCTGGCAATGGACCCGTTGAGAAACAAGACCGAAGGAGTTCGCAACAGTCAGTGCAATTTCATTTCCCGAACTCAGAAGTTACAATGAGTCGCAAAGCAGCCAAGTCCAAAGCGAGAGATTCATCTCCGGTTTATCTCTCGCTGTCGTCGCCTCAGAAACGCGATGCTCTCCGCGCATCAGGCACTGTACCTTTCAAAACCTTGGAAGAGTTTTACGAAAGCAGCAGCGACAGCAGCAGTTCTAGCGGGCCAAACAGATCAAGGAAGAACAGGTGGGAAGCCACGAATCATGCTCACGCGAAAGTAGCTGACCCAAGGTCAGTAAATGCCCACGCGAAAGTAGCTCACCCAAGGTCATTCGAAGCGCGGTACTACTTCGATAGGCCAAACCACGACAATGGGCGGGAACAGTGCGACACATCCCACTTACAGCCTGACGAACATTTAACTCCTTTGCATTCTCGCCACGTTGAAGTGGTGAGTCCACGCTATGGTTCACAGTTTGGTCCCGTGCAACTCAAGCCTGAAATGAGTGTAAGCATCGGCCGAAGCAACGAGCGACAACCTTTCGCGACCAGTCACCGAAACTGCCCTTCGCTTTCGGAAGGCAACTTGCCTCAGCAAGATGCGCACTTGTCTTCCGCAGAAGGATTTCAATACCGCACTCACCAAATGCCCAGCAGCAGGCCCTGCTACCCAGATCGACATACATCCGACAACTGCCTGAATTTCCACGGTCAGCAACAGCCATGCCAGGCTTACGGTTATCAAATGCCCCAGCTCACTTGCAGCAGCAAAGTGCTTCGCATTGGAAGAAATCATCAAAAGAGCAGCAGTGGCGTTATAAAACACGCAATTGGTTCCACGAGCGATTCAAGGTTTGTTGATATATCACAGCAAGTACTTTAAGCTTCTGAAGACTTTTTCATCGCAATCAGAGCTAAAATCGTGACAAGGCTTTCAAAGAGCATAATAGACGTCTTTTTTCGCTTTTGTGTGATATGCCCACAAGGCGGGCGGTTTTTGGTGAATTTTGCACTTGATGAAAATATGTGAAAAAATTCAATTTATGAAAGTGTTTGTGTGGAAAATATTTTCATGACAAAATGAAGTAAACAAAATGTGTATAAGGAAAAGTTAGCCGCACTGGAAAAAACTAATGAAATATTTCACTACCAGAATCGCCAACAAGATTTGAGATAACTGCATAGCTTACAGCACCGTTTCATCAGTGTGCATATAACTTCGGAAGTGGTTTAGAGCCTTGGGTGCGTGCAAACCGTTATTTCTACGTAAATTTGTCGTCTGCTCAGTTTAAAGGACAATACCAGACCGTGCAAAGCAAAATAGTCAACTTGTTTAACGCGAGCGCGGTCTCTGTTTTGCAGTGAAGCTGGAAAACAACAGCGAAACGTTGCACGCAGACCCAAGCAAAGTAGATCGTTCCAACACAAGCGCTTGTCGCATGTCGAGCGTCGTCCCTCTAGCGACACGACGTCCACGGACAGCGACTTGGAAGCAAAACGTCGTTGCGACATGCGTGAGAAGCAGTTACAAACTCTGGAGGAGGAGAAATATATTTCGCGTGAAAGGGTGACGAGCGAAATGCGCTGCGAAGATGATCGACGTAAGAGCAATCGCAACGCTCGAATAAACGAGAGATTCGAGAACGGCCCAATGCTTGATCAGTCAGTTCAAGAGGTTGACGAGCTTCACGGCATCCGAAAAGCAGTGTTTGAACAACGTGCAGTAGACAACGTGCAATTAGGCACACGAGTGGATGTACCTACCAGCAACACGAAGGTGTCATTAGGTGAACCGAGGCGAGCCGGCGAGTGGCACCAGAGACACAACGTTTTGCCACCTGATCGAAATGCTGATTACGCCCGGAATCCTAGAGCACTTGGCCGTTCATCCGGTGATTACGAAAAATTCGACAGCAGCTCAGATCGCTTGCAGGTCGAGGACGACGGTCGCAGCGCCAGTCGCACTTCCTTCGGTCGATCTGGACGCAATGGCAAGAAAACCCACAGCACACTGTCCAAGTCAACCTACGATGACATTCGAAAAGATGTCAACGAACGAAAAGACGAACTCGGTGAGTGTAAAACTTTGACTGCTAAAAACCGTTGAAATTGCACCTGCACTAAGCAAATGGTTGTTTTAGTGAGCATGGGTATTTTAATACTGAGTTAGTAGAGTTCTAAATGAATTACAAACTTTGGGAATTATTAGAGTAAGTATAAAATTTGATCAAAATACGAAAAAAATACAAATTTAATTCAAATGGCTTCCCTTGTTTTCGTGTTTTCCCAATATGTTGGATTGTTACAAGTGCGCGCGATGAGATTTCACTGTGCAAATGGTCTCGTGGGACTTCGCAGTTGCGCACTTTGAAGGGAGCATTGGTTGTAAAAATCCGCTTTGTTGGCAGCAATGCTTCTTTTTCACTCATGTTTCTTTACATATAGTATAAACCAGGGGTGGGTAACCTTGTTCAATAGAAGAGTCTTGCGGAAAACCAAAAAACAGTTTGTAGTGTCAATACAAATAGGTAAAGAATGCAAATTTTACATGAACTGATGTGCAGTGATTGTCAATATTAAGTTTTTGTTTGATTTTCTAGTCCCCGAAATTCTGGACAATACGTTGTTAACGCTGTGCGAATTACTCCCATGTGGTCATTTTTTAGGGTTGCACGATGATTTGATTTTACGAACTTCATTACAGAAATAAAAATGTCGTAGCAATATGTCGTGCTATACACAGAAATGAGTTCTACACTGATCTTTCAAATTCTGGGTATTTTCTGGAACCTGTGGCCAGAAATTACTGTAGAGTGGCATTGACTGAAGTTTTCTTAGAGCCAGTCAGTTTTGTTTCTACTGCAGACAAGTTTGTGACAAAGGGTTGGCGAACTGGACAGCTATCACTGACTACATTAACCATGAATGGATTTACAAAGAATGCAAAGCATGGTTTTAACTTTTGGAAATGGTCAGATGTGGCTTGGAACTCCTCTACTAGTGTTACAATTTATTTCTGTATTCTTCCACTTTGTAGTCCTGCAATTGCCTCTTCGCGAAAAGCATTCCTTCCAGAACCGTCACCAGAAAGTCATCAATAGAGGCTTGACGTTTTTGCAGGGGAAGCTTGACATTCAAATTTAACAAAATTCCATTGATTGATAATATTTCATATTTAAATTTAGGGGGCTTAGAGCTTTGTTTGGGGGCATAAGCCCACCAAAGCCCCCCGTGGCCACGGGACTGATTCCTTCTCATTCTGACATTGGGAAAATGACAGAATTCTTTTGACAATATGTGTTTTTGAAAAAATTGAATGTTTTTCTGAAAACTTAAGCAGCCTATAACTTGAGATTCACTATTTTTGTTATCAAATCGCGTAGGTTCACTATCTTTGTTATCAAATCGCGTAGACTCTCTGGTAACTAACTTTACGTCTTACGAGCTCACGTAAACACATTGATTAATGAAACAAACATTAAATACGGTATGAGGTAACAGCTCTCATCAATTTGAGATATTGCTATTTATCTAGAAGAGCCACACAAAAGTCGCAATTGGGTACGCGACTTTTCCGTCTGGCCGATTCGATCTGGCCGTTTCGGTCTGGCCGATTCGGTCTGAGCCGTTTATGTCTGGGCCGTTTCTGTCTGGGCCGTTTCGGTCTGGGGACATTTCGGTTAGACTATGAAATCTTGCAGAAATCTTACATGTTCACATTTTCATGCAAACATACTTAAACCAACGAGAAGTTTTATTTAAAAAAACTACAAACATGATCCAAGATCCAACTGCTAATCAGCATCAACATATGATTTTCATTATCATCGGCAAGCAAATTAACTAATTATCGACATTTTGCAGTTAAACACAAATTCTTCAAAGTCATAATTACAACTCAGATTTAATCGCAATCATGACTCCTCAAAAGGGAGTATGCATAACACCAGCTAGCGTGACATTTCGCTTGCCTATAATCATTTATATAAACGAATGTAAGAAGTTGTTTATGTACAGAAATGTCGTGACCGAAATGTCCCCAGACCGAAATGTCTCTTGACCGAAACGGCCCAGACCGAAACGGCTCGGGCCGAAACGGCCCAGACCGAATCGGCCAGACCGAAAAGCCTGTTCCGGTCGCAATTAGCGCACCACTGGTAAACCTACATGGCTTACCGTTATTAGCAGTCGTTGTCTCGCTGCATTAAAGGACAAAATGTCTGCGTTCAACAGTTACATGAGGCATAACGGCTACTACCATAACTTGAAGTGAACCTTTAAAGACATGTTGCCATGTTATTGTGACGCAACAAAGGCTAATACTGTAGTAGAACAATTCGCTCCCGCAACCTCCGTTTGCAGCAAAGGAGCAGATTTAGTAAGCTGCAATTTCATAACTGCATTATAACAGAACCGTGAACTGACTCTTGTGCAGTATGAGTGTAGTATCGGCAGACAAACTGCCATTGCAAGAATTAACCCAATTAATCAGAATTAAACTGCTGATTTTGCGTTTTCTATAAATTTTTTCTTCTTAGTTCCAATTTCCAGGGGGACAAATGCCCGTTTTGCCCTCCCTGCAGACGCCCATGGTTGTCGCTGTACATGGTAGGTGAGGTGATGAAGGAATGTTATATAACAGGGGTGGCCAAACCTGCTCTATGTATGAGCCGCATATCGTAAAACCCAAGTTACAAAGAGACGTAATATAAAAATCTAAAAACACGACTTTATTCGCAATCTAAGCTTTTGGGACATCATAATTCTTTTTGGAACGACTTGCAAAAGTAATCTGTACGGCACACCAGCTACCACAGTGACATATTACAATAGTTCTACACTTTGCAATAGAAATAAAAAATAAGAGAAAAAATATATAATTTTTCTGAAAGCTCAAACAGCCGCATGCGACTCGCGAGCCGCAGTTTGGCCACCTATGTTATATAACATAATATTTTGATTGCGCGTAACTTCTTCAAACTCGCAACCGCCGGCTGTCAAGCGTATTTTCGTTGTCAGTGAAACGCAACGAGTCCGCCGACTTGTTTTTTTCCACTGTTTTCCGATTTGGTGTTCTGAAAATTGACCTTCCCAATACTTATAAATAGTTGATTCCTGATTTGTGTTTTTATGTATCGCAGGCCCTTTTAGGCAAAGTTGTACTTATTAATATGAGGAAATGCTCTGCAGATTTATGTTCCCTATTCGCTCCGTCATCAATAACAAAACATAAAAAATGTGGATATCTTTTAATTATTGTTTACTTCTTCGCGGATTTCGTGATTGTTGCGAATTATGGCTTGAGCTTGTAAGTGGCAATTTACGTTGGGAGAGCGTACTGTTTCACTACTTGCCATAACTTTTGCGGTCCCCAGCGGTCTAAACACCGCAGCTAGAGAACCTCTACCATACTTTTAACAGTCTGACCAACTTATTTTATAAATCGAAATTATCAATTAATCATGTGGCTGTGAAAGTACATGTACTTGTCAGTACGGTAATGAGAGCAATATTCTAAATATTTTAATGTTCCTACCTGACTGAAGTCTTTACTTAACGTTTGACATTCTTCTAGGAAGGAAACATTCTTTTAGAGACGTATTCTGAAACTCTAATTTACATTTTTCCGTTTATGACTTCATGAGCGCTTGATTTACAGCTAGGAAAAAATCGGACTATCAGCTGTCGAGCAATTACTAGTCAGTAAGTTGCAGGAAAAGCTGCACACCAACGTTGCGCAACCTTTGACACCTGTACCACCACCAATACGCAGAGTACGTTCTCCTCCTGCATTGACTCTTGAATACCGTATAACATAGTCCTTAAATACCGCCAGCGTTTTCAAACACCGTTTTACAGTGCAAAAATTGTAGACAATAGGGCACTGCCACATGCGACATGGATCATGTTCTGTGGTTATTGTAACAACCAATATTAACAGCTTCAGTCGGTTCTTGGCAGGTTCAGATGGTTCCATGAAAACTCCCAGGTAAAAACCAACATCGCAGTCGTTCCCTGTAACGAGTCTTGCTTTGCCGCCCATTTATAGGCGATCTTGATTTCGAAGAGTTAAAGCGAGAGAACAAGAACTGGCAATCGCTCAGACGACGCTCTCACTCAGCGCCCAGGGAGCGAGCGGAGCCCGAATACGTGTCCGCGACCACTCAGACGGCGAAAATGAAAGAGTACAACGAACGCGCTCGCCGATGTAGCTTGTCGGCGAAGGAGACCGGGAAAATTCCTCCTCACATTGTTCAAGCCACACGAAAACTGAAAAGCTCCAGGGGAATTCCGGTGAATTCGGCAGGTACCTTCAGCAGAGGCAATTCGAACAAAAGAGCCGTAACAGAACTGTTGAACGAATCAGCGAGCGCAAGACGACACAGCAAAATAAGATCGAGGAAGTCCGAACAAGACAGCGATTCGGGTAAACTTCTGTATGCTCGCCTTTTTCTTTTTGTAAAAACAATATTCCTGGACTCTGAAATTTTCGAATTCGTCCCGACTGAACGCTTATAGCCAGAATATACAAAACATTTTTCCCAAAAAAGATATTTTTAGTGATGCTACGCAACTTGGCATAGTAGTTTCAGCAAACTATTGCAAATCTGATTCTCACAAACAAGTTTTCACCACACTGCGTCGCTTATTCTTCAAGAATTAAAACGGCCTACAACAGGGTTCAAATGGGCAAAGATTTGTTAAACAATTGGTTTGTACCTCACAACAGTACATTAAAGCATGTTGTGAATGTATTGCTGCAGTCCGGGGTTATAAATTGTCCTAAGCCAAACAAAACATTCCGTTTCAACAAATGTCACTTCATAGCGAATCTTAAACTATTCTAATTAGCCTAATCTGCATTTAAAGTAAGGTAAGATTTAAGATGAGAGAACAAAGACGTTTCAGGTGTATGGTTTATGAAAGTAATATGTGAGTGGGAACTTGGCATTGATAAAAAGTTTGAAGCATCAAACCCAAATAGTTTAAAATCTTCATTCACGCAGTCGCGGTGTTTACTTCAGAAGGTTACCAAAGAAGCTGAACTTTGACTGAACGATATTGGATATTTGATATCCAACGCTTTTTCTTTCAAAAGAACATAGTTTAGTTGAGATATCACGTAAGTTAACCCCTGAAAACCTAGCTAGCAGATTGATTTTACACATTTTTAATATTCACGTCGAAATTTGGAGGAACCGCCATTGACTGTGATGCAGCAATTCTGAAGAAAGGGTTTGCGTTTTAAAAGTACCTATTTGGATATTTCTAAATACGAGTCACAACTTTGGTGATAGTTGAAGCATTAAGACCGACTCAGTTTTCGCATGAACCCAAGTTGGATTAAGGTTTCTGTAAAACAAGTTTTGATAGTTATTAATGACATACTTCTCAAGGCAGTTCGCTTCATTTTGGCACCATTAAAAACAAGGTGATTGGCAGGGTTGCTGGTTGCAGATCCAGTAATGTTTGCCGTGACGTTTATTTTGTTCTAAACTAGGAATAAATAACAAACTTTTTGAAATATCCAAAGCAGTGGTTCCAAACACCCTGCTTCCCCATTCCTGGGTTGTAGAATCTTTTATCAATGGATCTCAATTTATTTGCAAGCCAGTGATCCTGCTTGACTTTCAAAACTTGTTTTATGTCTAACTTTTGACTATTACAGAATAGTTCTTCAAAAGGGCGTCACAGTTCAAAGTGACGAAAATACGGCGGGCTTTATGGTTTTCCGAAAGTTGTTTTCCGAAGGAAAAGCTTGTTTTCTTTTCTGCGAAACCAGGTGTTCTTGAGCCCGAGAAAAACAAATAGGTAGATGAACTGAGACAGACATAAATAAAAAAAACGTGATGACTATCGATGAATAAATAAATAAAAAAACGTGATGACTGGCGACAATAAGCGCACCTTCAAGACTGCTGGAATTTGACAATGTGCACTCGCGACCTGAGGAAAGACCGGTTACGACATATGATTATGTGCAATACATAGCTTTTGATGACTGCTTTCTTTCAACGTTTATTTTGACCCGAGTAGCTCGTATTTAAATGACGTAGCTACTCTTACACCAGGAAAACCACTTGAAAAACACTCGATTCAGCGGAGTCGATCGACAGATTATCTGGACCAATCACAAGAGGAGAAGCTGCACGACGCTCTCCACAGAGCTCACCCAAGCACGGAAAGTGTGAAATCGGCAATCCTGTGTCCGAACACCCTGACATGTCGTGAATGGAAAATTTCCGGTCCCTAGCGACACGTTTGGTGTGCCAGACAGGCTAATACTCGCTCGAACCGGCTTAGGCCAGTGATGATGGTTTAACCACATTTTTGTCCATCTCGTCGTTTGGAGCGTTTATTGATTTTAACTGCAGCGCTTTTTTTGTATATATAAAGGTTTTGGCACGGTTTACAATGAAAAAGACAACGATACTTTCGCATAACGTTCCTGGTTGTGTAGTGTATGGATCTTTATGAAGCTAATGCGTACGCCATGAGCAGTGGCGTAACTAAAGGCTTGAGCCAGGAAGTCGCGCAGCCAGGAAATTTGTTCGGGAGAGGCCAGTCACTGACGTCGTCATAGTTCAACTTTTAGCTATTTTGCACAAAGATCATTTCGATGTCACAGTACAATATCTGGTCTATTACAATAGGACAGGGGTCACCAACATGGTGCCCGCGGGCACCAGGTCGCCCGCATGGACCACGTGGGTCGTAAATTTTTATTTCGGAAGTGTGTGTATCAAACTCTTAGCCCTTCGCATGAATCTGTACCAAGAAGTAGCTCTCAGTTTCAAAAAGGTTGGTGACCCCTGCAACAGGATATGACGTCAAATATCGTTAATCGCTGTTCAATGAGAGACCACGACAGATTTACTAGTCAGTCGCTACTTATAGTCCGACAGTTCCTTCCGTTTGTTTTCGAACAGTTGAACACAAGAGCGTTCCCAAAAGGGGGTTGGGGATTATCCCCCCCCTGAGCTTGACATTTTACAAAAACTTTATTACCTGCGCATAGAGATTAATTGTTTTCGCATACTTTTTGCTTGTTGATTTGTCGACTTATGCAAATAACACGGAAAAAAATGCATGCAAATTTCAAGGAACATTGTAAATGGGCCATAAAGTAATAATTAGGTTTTGGTGGGAATTGGGTTATCGTTTGCGTCCAGAAACCTTCTCACCGCTTTTTGCATACCTTTCGTCTTGGCCAAGTTTGTTGACATAATATGCATATTCTTCTACACGCACTCTCCCCATTTTATGTGCCATTGCATGAATATAAACTGTTAGCGCTCCAAGTTAGGACATCGGAGGAAAATAAACTCAACGCTACGACACAGCAGTTTATAACTGCAAAATATCAGGCTGTGGGTTAAAACAGGGGAGTAAAGCACATTCATCACTACGTCAAAGCAATTTCCTGCTTTGTGCAGGCAATAAAGTTTTTGTAACATATCAAACTCAAGGGGGGTAAACCCCAACCCCCCCTTGCGTACGGCCTTGCCCATGACGTTGGCGCTGTTGTGTAATTAATTGATTTTTAACATTGCTGATCAAGTTTTACGCGAAGTTTGCTTGTTTTAAAAAATAAATAAGTTTTTCCAATTTACGCTTAGATTAGCTGTGAAATGCAATCAGAATGATAACCACGCGAAAGCTCAAGGAATAATTGCTGTCCGCGGTTAACTTTTGTGCAAACTCACAAACGTCTCATGCCAGCAAAAAGAAACGTCACAAGCCATATTTCCTGACGCACATGGTCACGGTCGCACTAAGCTCTTCCAAACTCCCGGTGGAAGGGAAACCACCCTGGCCCTCAGGATGCCAACAAAACACCGATCAAGAAAACATCCTCTGTAGTCTAACAATACAAAACAAAAAAAAATTTGCTGATGATATTTGTGTGTTTTGTCCATGTGTACGTTCGTTGCAAAGAATACTAGATGTGTGCCAGGCGTATGCAGAATCGCATGGGATTATCTTCAACTGCAACAAAACCGTTTGTATGACGTTTAAGGCTAAGAGTGCGAAAAGTACAGTTACTCCATTATTGAAATTGGGTGGTCAATACGTAAAATCTGTTGACCAATACAAATATCTGGGGATTGTATTGGATACTGAGCTCTCAGATGACAAAGACATTCAGAGACAACTGCGATATCAATATTGTGCAGCAAACAAGCTGCGAGCCTCCTTTTCCCGATTTTCAAATCCAGTTAAAAAGGTACTTTTTCGTTCCTTTTGTATGCATCACAATTATGGTGTAATTTCAGGAAGTCATACATGCAGAGATTGCGTGTGGCATATAATTTTGGATGCAGAGCTCTATACAACCTTCCATGGAGAGCGAGTGTTAGTAGCCACCAGGTTCAGGGTAACATTCCTACCTTTGAGGCTCTGTTACGAAAATACAAGTACCTGTTTCTCGAAAGATGCAGAACATCCAGGAGCGCACGCAGGAATTTTTTAAGGGGGGGGTTGAAATTTTGAGAAAAATATTTTGCTCTCACTAAAGTACAGGCTACCTTATTTACTATAACATTTATGTCATATACGCTATTTCAATTTTAACACATCAACACCTTTCTTGACCAGGTCCAGCCGCGACGTCTGTTTTTCTTTGCCCGTTTTCCCCCGTCACCGTGATTTTGTTAATCTGTTAAAGTACGATGCGATTTAGTGTGGCACTTCTCTGCAAAATTTTGACATTGCTTATGGAAGTTTGTAACATGCTCAGTATCCCGAGATATTGTTTTTAAAAGCACTCTTATGTTATATAGCAGCATTACTTCATACCACTTCCAGCAAATTCTGGTGTCTCAGTCGGCTATTATTTGTCACGAAATATTATCAACATCACTTTTCTCAACATCGCAGACAAGCAAAATGCACTGCAGTACCACTACAGATCGTAGAATTATCTCACAGCCACACTACATGGTTGTTG
>Ga0210059_1004049_pt1 | contig 23588 bp, 13 predicted proteins | sample Ectturendosymbi2_FD_188042 | JGI IMG/M metagenome (GOLD analysis project Ga0210059, IMG submission 188042) | Ecteinascidia turbinata endosymbiont from Florida, USA - Sample 2 (SPAdes) (version 2) | ecosystem: Host-associated > Tunicates > Ascidians > Unclassified | place: Key West, Florida...
TCACCGCCATAGCTGCACCAGTCCCTTCCGAAAAGTTCATTTCTTGCAATCGTCCACGAAGTGGTAACGACTGGTGCGCGGATCTTTTTCAACTGCGCGTCCTTCGAACACCGTAACCGGTTTCTTACAAATCTTGTCGCAGATATAGTCCAATTTTTTGTCATCGTTGTCGTTCATCTGCAGATAAAGTTTGGCGCCTTCGCAACTTGCGCTTGAGAGCTTCAAAACTTGAGGAGGCAGGCATCTTCAATTTCACAGGTGCACGTTCACCGGCCCAGTAGAAAACAACGATCGAATCTTTAAATCCTTCGCTGTGGGTGAACTCGACACATACGAAACCGAACCTGAAACGAAACAGGCACGTTCTATGCCGAAACGCTTATTCCGATGACCATAGCATTAGAAATCACAAACAGCTTCTCCGGCCTACCGTTGCCATTTGCTAAGCAATGTACGTGCTACTTATTTATTTTTTTCAGTGGGTGCATGAATGGCTCACGCATCACGCCAATTATTATTTAGCACAAAGAAATTTGTGTATTCCACTAGTTGAACCAGCTAAAGAAAAAACATTTTTGCTGGATGCAAAACATCGCTGTGATCCATATAAGTTAAAGGATGGTGAGATGAAACTGGTTTCATAGATCATTACAACACTTTGGATTAATATGTTTGAGAAAATTAATTCACAAACAAACAGGTAAGCGTAAAAAAGGAAACACATACACACCACACTTTGCCTTACTGCAGGCAAAGCTAATATGTCTGTTGAAACAATTAGTCTTTTAAATTAAGTTTGTCAGTGTTTGGCTACATTTCAGCAAAGGTAGCTACATTTTACACCGTTTCTTTATTTGCCCAGTTGGGATTGAATGCATCCTTGGACTAAATTGATCCTAGAAAAGGGGAGATGAAACAACTGAATGAACGAGATAAGTAGTGATTCTTAAACTTTTATCGTTGCGAGGCCTTTGGAAAAGTTTGCTGGACTTGCAACGCACCAGCAATAACATGTTAATAAAGACACTTATTATCATAGTTTTATATTCTGTATAGAATTGATGAAAGCACGATAAAAACGACCCTGATAATTTGTTTGATTTGTATTTTCGTTCAAACAAAAGTAATTCATTGACAAACTCCAGACACATTTGTTATATCTTCCTTCCACAACGATTGCTTTTTAATGTACGCCACAATTTTATCGGATACCTCGAGCATATTTTCATTCGGCCCTTGCATAGAAATATTGAGTTTATTCAATTTAGCCAAGATGTCACACAGGCAAGCCAACTTAAATTAAACTTCTTTCTAACCTAAGCGATCAGCAAGTTGATTATTCTTATAACTGACTACTGTTCTACAGCTTTTATTTGTCTGACTCCAAGAAAAACAAAATTGTGCAAAACGTTTATTAGTAAATATTTCTTGATAAATAATAACTGCAGTTAGGTAGTCATGAACTAGTAAATAGGCTATCTACTGTTGACATGATCGCACTTGAACAATGTCATTTGGTTAAGTCACAAAACTGCACGGAATTTTACTGTCATTAATTCAATGAATGAAACTGCACTGAGTTTACCTTTGTGCGACGCCCCTGGAAAATTGAAACAACGCACCAGGGCGTCGCGACGTATGGTTTGAGCAAGGCCTCCTAAATAAACTGTTTAAGGCCTCCTAAATGAACCCTAAAACGCAATAAAATTGAGATACCTGCTTCTCTTTAGTTACCTCAAAATGTTGAGGCAATATTTGGATATCTGAGCTAAACGCATGCTTCAATATTGAAACAGATTTATGTACCTGTAGAGATCAATTCAGTAAAACTTTTATGAGTATCAAATCACCAAGCATGCTACAAATAATCCCATCATGCGCGTGCCAGGGGTTGATGACCTTATGACAACCACAGATGCATTAAAGGGGTGACTGGAAACGGTGTTAAGTTATTCAACAGTTAAAACAACATTCCACTAACTTATTAACATTTTGTTTCTGTAACCGTCTTTAATTATTATACAATCACATTAACATTGTCCTCTCCACACTGGAGGAAGGAGCAATTAAGCATCACCTGCATTCATTAGATTTCAGTTTCTCCATTAATTACGAGTAAGGTGTATCTTCACATTTTTCCAATGTTTCTTCTACTACTAGTTTGGTGTTATCATCATTAAATTTGATGATACAACCACTTAGTTTGGGTTTACTTGTTTTTGCTTTTTTCACTTCTGTGTACATGTCAATTACTCCTTGATCGATTTCTACTCCAGAATGCATCTTGATCAAACTAGGACAAGGCTATTTCAAAAAATGCTGCAAATGCACAAAGGTGTTATCAAACATTAATATGACGTCCCCATATACCCAATACTCTTGTAGTTGTACTTACACAGTAAATCAAGGGATAACTGTAAAATGATTTTGAAAACCATTAGATATAAACCATTATGTTGCTACCAAAGTGTATAGATATAGGCAGAACAGCACATAAATTACATTTGGAGAATGGCAGTCTTGATTGCAGACATTCAACTATGCCACGTTAATAGCCAGTGATGACAGCCGTTTGGAATCTAGTCTGTTAAACAACTGCATGGCTAGGTCTTTTGGCTGCCCTAGTCACAAGCAAAGAGATTTCATTTTTCTGATTTCAGGACCCTTTAAATTTTTTGAAATCAGACCAGCATGTGCAGTTATTGCTGGCGACTCGCGCCTGTTTAAGGTTATCCGACAGTGTTCTTTGATAAGCTAATAAGGCAGTTCCCCATTTATGGTCTGTTCGACCCAAGATGGTCCGTCGTCAGTAAACATATCACAATGCACATTACACAACACGTTGTTTATCTTTCTGGATTGCCTTATGAAGTAGTAGTTCTAATGGAGATGGATGCTCCCAGTATGGTCATGATCCTTCTGATATAACAATTGCGCGTGACGTACAGTAAATTGAGTATGTTTTGACGAGAAAAAAATTTCATGTCCATAAAAGTATAAGATCTCACGAATTACGTTATCAGTAGGGCAACCAAATGTTGATAAGTCAACTTCTTTCGGTGTCTTTTAAAGTTAAATAAAACGTTCACAAACCAAACTTCACACTGATACCACAAGCTATTCCAAAGTTATGAAGTCAAAAAAAGTCAAAAATTATCACCTGGTCAAAATTTATCGTCAGGTCAAAAAAAATCTTTCAGCAGTTTTTTGTTCTTGATCGATATTTTAACAGCAGATGTTGACATGCTTTTGCACGTTAAGTTGAAATTCTGACATAACATTGGATTTTTTTTCGACTTTTGATGTAATAATGTTGTTTTGCCATTGTTGGACGATTTAAAAAGTACGTTAGGCGTGATAGTACTTAATGCTGAAGTATATAAGGTAACAATGTAGAATCTTCTCAGTGATTTCAGGAGATTTTTTGACACTGGGTTTATCTCTTGTGCGTTTGGATTGATTCTCGTCTGCGGTTTTTTACCTCTGGTATGGTTGAGTCTTTCACACTTTTGATCTTTGTTTCATTTCAATAAAAAAAAAAAATTTTTAACCTATCGGTTTGATTTCTAGTGTATGCTTTGTATTCCGCGTTTCAATTTCAAATGCAGAAATTTGATAGGCTAAAATAAAGTCAAAATTTGTAAATTACAAAGTCAGATTTTTAAGTGTTTAGGCAAATCAATCGGTTGCCCTAGTTATGAGTAATTGTTCAGACAGTGGAAATTTTCTCCTGAAATAATGGTTATCTTACAGCACAATCCAACAGTTATTCTATCGATTTTACTTAGGTGATAAAGGGCCATAATCAGTGTATGTTTCTATTCACTACACCGCTGATCGCAAGCATCGCTGAAATATTTTGCACTGGTGTTTTAGCGAGCATTTTTGCCTTTTTATTGTGCAAATGAACTACGCTTCTGAAGTATAAACGGGAGCTTGTAATCTTCTAACGTTGTATTTTACATTTTGTGCGAATAAACGACCGCGATACAAACACTTATGCAAAAGTTTGAAACAACATCCACCTAAAAGCTTGTCCATGATGTGTTGCATAACACATTTGTGTTTGTTTTTTGTCAGTTTGATGTGTCGTTTGCAAACTGCCGAAATTGTTTTCTGGTGATGTGGTTGATTCGCGGCAAGTGTTCAGTTTTCTATTTGTTTTGGGTAAGGCAAAACACCTCTTCCAGCAGATCCGTACCACAAGAAGCTTTCGAGAACTGTTTTAAAACCTTCAAAGCCCACAGATAACGCTTTTTTGAACAAGCTTTTTAACTCCATAACTCGCCAGACATTTGAGCTAGAGAGCTGTTCAAATCCTCTGCGGATTCAGTATAAGTCTTCTAGTTGAGTTTGAAAACAATTTTTTTTTTTGTTTTGGGTTTGGGGTTCTGTGTGGGGGACGTCACAAGTGGGAGTGCTTTGCGTTTTTTTGAGCAACTTCACCCGGCCCTGGGCGCCAACCCAATGAGCCAATTTTTTGGCTAAAGTTTTTTCTGGAATCTAGGCTATCATCCGAGTCTTTAGAGCAGCATATCTGGAGCCAAAATTGTGGCTAAAAAAACAGTTTTTGGCTAAAGTCAAAAAGTTTCATAAAAGGTAACATTAGCCATTTTAGGCCAAACTTTGGCCAGCCATAACTCGGCAGCAGATTGAGCCAGAGAGCTATTCAAACCCTGTAGACTCGTGAAGTCTTGTAGTCTAGAACGAAAACTAAATTTAAGTTTTGGACTTGGTGTTTTTAGTTGATGACGTCGGGAGTGGGTTATGTCTTGCCTTTCTTTTGATGACGTCATCGACGATCCAATCGAGCCGATATAGTGCTCAAAGTTTTGTTGGATTCTAGGCTATAATACATCTACTTTCTAGCGTTTCTTTCCAAGGTTAGAGACAAAAAACCCAAACTGTTTACAAAAACCTGGGCGACTTCCAGGAATTTCTCTAATCAGTATTCGGTTATTTTGCCCTAAACGTTTCAAACAGAAGCACTACAAAGTCAATCAAATCTCTAAAGACTTGCATTACAGCCTGTATTCTAAAAAACTTTCAGTGGGGTAATGATATCATTAAAATTTAAACGAATATGCATAAACATCCTCACATTATGTTAACCAGGTTTTTTGAGGTGTTTTAGGGACCCGATTCGGGTCCCTCGAATCAGAGAAAATTATCAACCGGGTCCCTAGAATCAGAGAAATCGGGTCCCTACAGGTCCATACCGGGTACCTAATATTTTCCTTAAAAAAACTCTGTAAACATAAACAAAGCCCAACATCCCAAGCTTAAATTTGTTTTCAGTCTAAACTACGAGACTTCACGAGTCTTTAGAGGGCTTGAACAGCTCTCTAGCACAAGCTGTCGGCGAGTTATCGCCTGGTGTGTAATATACCCAGGGTTAGCGTTTTTTGGAGTGCAATTTTTCACCAACTTTTTATTTTGGGGCCATACTTTTGGCTCCAGATATGCTAGAAAGCCAATCATTATTTCACTCAAATGTTGTTTTTCAACACTTCTCAAACACTGAAAATAAACGTTGGTTGACTAGATGACCATCGTAGTCCCTCACCAATCCTATATGACACAGCACCCGTCTTTGTTTACACCGATCAACCATTGCGTCATTGCATTTTCATTTGCTCTAATGTTCACTATTGTGATTGGTTTGCTTAGTGCAATGGCTTCTTGTAGTGCTGCTGCCTGTTGACTGAGTCATATGAAACAATAAACCGTTGTCCATCAAGGACTCTAAAGACTCGGATGATAGCCTAGTTTCCAAAAAAAACACGAGTCAAGAAATTGGCTCATTGGATTAACGCCCAGGGCCGGGTAAGGTTGCCCATAAAATGCAAAAACGACCCCACACTTGTCACGTCCCCTACAGAGAACCCAAAACGAAAATTTTTTTTTTCGATCTTAACTAGAAGACTTCCGGAATCCGTAGATGGTTTGAACAGCTCTCTTGCTCAATCGGCTGGGGAGTTATGGCGTTGCAAAGCTTGGGCAAAAAAGTGTTAGCCATGGGCGTTGAAGGGTTAAGCCATGGTTGTGCAGCAATAAAGCTGCGACTGGCTGGGAACAGCCTACCGAAAACAGGCGTGACTGATCTTACACTATACGTTTTGCTACACCCCGTCAATCGAACAGATTGCAATATGGATATTTCGACCGAGCTAGGTGGTTCATATCTCACCAAGCGCAGCCGGAAAATCATACTGGAGTAACCGGATGTTACGTAGTCGCTCTGAATCCGACAGTCAGCGCTTGCGCGCAACATCAACCACGCTGAAGGCGCGAGTAGGAACCAGCAACGACGTGTAACACGCAATTTCAACCATGCGTGACGCTTGTAAACCGCCTTTGCTTCGACACCTGTTGGTACGTCGCTTGGAGTATACTAAGTTCAACTTACTGTGGTAACTACAAGGCACGATTTGCATATTTTCAACCGATTCCTTTTATGGTGGACCATCGCAACACGGGACTGGGTATTACGCTTTTCAAAACATGCACATAGATGGTAGAGTGGCGCGCCTATGAAGTTCGTGAATGAAGTTGCCACCGAAAGAAAAGTAGACTTCACTCAGCACCAAAGCACCGGTTAGACGTTCAGAGCAAAGGCGAAGAATTCTCGCACTCAGCAGCAGTGAACATTGACACATTTCAAGCCAACCACTCTAAATATAGCACACAATGCTTGGACTCCTGACTGCACGACAGCTGACACGGCAAATAGCCTTTGTTTTCATGAAATCACGTGGCTGAGCCCCGTTGAGTTTCAGACCCATTTCTACGCCATTTGCCACATCCTGACGGCGTTAGTTAAACGTGATTTAACAATAATTATTGAGAGTTGTAATTATGTCTTTCGTTCATTAAAAATGTTCGAAAACAAAAACAGCTGCTCGATCACCGCCATAGCTGCACCAGTCCCTTCCGAAAAGTTCATTTCTTGCAATCGTCCACGAAGTGGTAACGACTGGTGCGCGGATCTTTTTCAACTGCGCGTCCTTCGAACACCGTAACCGGTTTCTTAGAAATCTTGTCGCAGATATAGTCCAATTTTTTGTCATCGTTGTCGTTCATCTGCAGATAAAGTTTGGCGCCTTCGCACTTGCGCTTGAGAGCTTCAAAATTTGAGGAGGCAGGCATCTTCAATTTCACAGGTGCACGTTCACCGGCCCAGTAGAAAACAAGGACCGAATCTTTAAATCCTTCGTTGTCGGCGAACTCGACACATACGAAACCGAATCTGAAACGAAACAGGCACGTTCTATGCCGAAACGCTCATTCCGATGACCATAGCATTACAAATCACAAACAGCTCCTCCAGCCTGAAATATGGTTTATGGTATGGTTTCGTCGGAACAATATGATTTCGTCGTAACACTTACCGTTGCTATTTGCAAAGCAATGTGCGTGCTACTTTTTTATTTTTTTCAGTGGATACATGAATGGCTCACGCATCATGCCAATTATTATTTAGTACATAGGAACTTGTGTATTCGACCAGCTGAACCAGCTAAAGAAAAAACATTTTTGCTGAATGCAAAACATCACTGTGATCCATGTAAGTTAAAGGATGGTGAGATGAAATTGATTTCATAGACCATTACAACACTTTGGATTAATATGCTTGAGAAAAATAATTCACAAACAAAAAGGTAAGCGTAAAAAAGGAAACACATACACATCACCTTACTGCAGGCAAAGCTAATATGTCTGTTGAAAGAAATAGTCTTTGAAAATAAGTTTGTCACCGCACCAGGGCGTCGCGACGCATGGTTTGAGCAAGGCCTCCAAAATAAACTGTTTATTCTAATAAACTGTTTAAGACCTCCTAAATGAACCCTAAAACGAAATGCATTGAGATTCCTTCTTTTCTTTAGTTACCTCAAAATGTTGCGGCAATATTAGGATATCCGAGCTAAACGCATGCTTCAAAATTGAAACAGATTTATGTACCTGTAGAGATCAATTCAGTAAAACTTTTATGAGTATCAAATCACCAAGCATGCCACAAATAATCCCATCATGCGCGTGCCAGGGGTTGATGACCTTATGACAACCACGGATGCATGAAAGGGGTGACTGGAAACGGTGTTAAGTTATTCAACAGTTAAAACATCATTCTACTAACTTATTAACATTTTGTTTCTGTAACTGTCTTTAATTATCATACAATCACATTAACATAGTCCTCTCCACACTGGAGGAAGCAGCAATTAAGCGTTACCTGCATTCATTAGATTTCAGTTTCTCCATTAATTTCGAGTAAGGTGTATCTTCACATTTTTCCAATGTTTCTTCTACTACAAGTTTGGTGTTATCATCATTAAATTTGATGATACAACCACTTAGTTTGGGTTTACTTGTTTTTGCTTTTTTCACTTCTGTGTACATGTCAATTACTCCTTGATCGATTTCTACTCCAGAATGCATTTTAATCGAACTAGGATAAGGCTATTTCAAAGAATGCTGCAAATGCACAAAATTGTTAGTGAACCTTAATATCACTTCCCATTGTACTTAATACCCCTGAAGTGGTACTTACACAGTAAATCAAGGGATAACTGTAAAATGATTTTGAAAACCATTAGAAGTAAACCCAGATGCTGCTACCAAAATGTATATATATAGGCAGAACAGCACATAAATTACTTTTGCAGAATGGCAGACTTGATTGCAGGCATTCAACTAAGCCACCTTAATAGCCAGCGGAGACAGTTGTTTGGAATCTAGTCTGCTAAGCAACTGCATGGCTAGGACTTTTGGCTGCCCTGGGCATAAGCAAAGAGATTTCATTTTTCTGATTTCAGGACCCTTTAAATTTTTTGAAATCAGACCAGCATGTGCAGTTATTGCTGGCGACTCGCGCCTATTTAAGGTTATCCGACAGTGTTCTTTGATAAGCTAATAAGGTAGTTCCTCATTTATGGTCTGCCCGCCCCGAGTTTGTTCATTGTTGGTAAACATATCACAATACACATTACACTACATGTTGTTCATCTTTCTGGATTGCCTTATGAAGTAGTAGTCCTGACACTTAATGGGATTGCTGCTCCCAATATGATCAAGATTCTGCAGGTATAACAATTGCGCGTGACGTACAATAAATTGAGTATTATTTGACGAGGGGAAAAACGTCATGTCCAATAAAGGATAAGATCGTACGCATGACGTTATTAGTATAGGGCAACCAAATGTTGATAAAGTCGAAGATCTTCTGCGGTTTTCAAAGTTAATAAAACGTCCGCAAACCAAATTTCACGCTGATACCACGAGCTAGTCCAAAGTTATGAAGTCAAAAACATCAGAATTTATTATCAGGTCAAAATTTATCGTTGGGTTAAAATTTCTTGCAGCACAGTTTTTTTGTTCTTGATCGATATTTTATTAAAGTTACAACAGCAGTTGTTGACATGCTTGTGCAAGTTTGTTGAAATTCTGACATAATATTGGATTTTTTTACGACTTTTGATGTAATAATGTTGTTTTGCCACTATTGGACGATTATCAAAGTACGCTAGGCGTGGTAGTACTTAATGCTGAAGTATACAAGGTAACAATGTAGAATCTTCTCAGTGATTTCAGGAGATTTTTTGACACTGGAAATTTCTCTTGTGCGTTTGGATTGATTTGCGTCTGCGGTTTTTTACCTCTGGTATGGTTGGGTCTTTCACACTTTTGATTTTTGTTTCATTTCAATAAAAAAAATATTTTTAACCTATCGGTTTGATTTCTAGTGTATGCTTTGTATTTCGCGTTTCCATTTCAAATGCAGGAATTTTATTGGTAAAAATAAAGTCAAATTTGTAAATTATAAAGTCAGAATTTTAAATTTTTAGGTAAATCAATTGGTTGCCCTAGTTATGAGTAATTGTTTAGATAGTGAAAATTTTCTCCTAAAAAAGTGGTTATCTTACTGCACAATGCAGCAATTAGTCTATCGGCAACATTGTGTTTTTAGTTAAGTGATAAAGGGTCATGATCAGTGTATTTTTCTATTCACTGCTCCGCTGATCGCAAGCATCGCTGAAATATTTTGCACTGGAGTTTTCGCGAGCATTTTTGCCTTTTTATTGTGTAAATTAACTACGCTTAAAACACTTGTTGACAAGAAGGTCCCGTCGAGCACGCCTCGACAATTGGGTAATTTTCCTCTCGTGCTTTGAAGTTGACGGTCAAATTGTAATTGAACGTGGATTCTGGTGGAGGTACAACATTGAATGGTGTTGCAATCTGCTGGTAGATCAGCACAGGTCTTAGCAAGACATCTCTACAAGGCGCAAATTCAAACAACCACAATTAGTCACATTGGCATCCAACATTCGTGAACGCACAGCTGACCCGAAGAAGGGGACGGCCCAAATCCAAATTTCAGACGTTTAACGAGGGTTAGTTCAGTGAAGAATCCAGGAAAACTGGTTATTTTTCAAAACCCATTCACCACAAACTTCATTGTCTTTTCTTGATGAAACATCAACGTAAAGACGCTGATGTTGGAATTTTTGCAAATTCTCAACAAAAATTTCCTCAACTTTGCCTACCGCGCCATGCCTTTTTTACACGTAACCTCCCCCATCTTTTCTGACACTACACCACTGAGTACGACACGCGTGAACTTTTGCAGATCTTTTGCTTCCACTCTTGAGTTACACAATAAAACGCAGGCAATGCGTGCCATTTGTGAACAACGGTTATTTGTCTTACATCGACATTTCGCACTTTCAGATTAAAAAAATACGGGAATGAGCTGTTGCGCAAACGTTCCCGAACATTTCTTCTTGCATTCGTTGGAAGCCTGATTTTTAACGACGCACTTGCCTAGTAAGGTATTTTCACCCAGACACAAACATCAGTCTACTGTACTGGGTGAAGCTGGGCCGGCCCAGCAGAAAATATCTGTGTGCATAAAAAGGTCAAGGTGTTTGGTATGAAGCTCTTCAACGTACGCAATAGCAAAGAACCAACACGCAACAGCACAGCTACACGTGATTATGGCAATATTTTGGTGATAGGACTTGGGTAATGGTGGTTATACCAGTGCACAACCGCATCAGCTTTAGAAAATGATGTTTGTGGTTTGGAAGCCCTTAGATCTTTTGTTTTACTACTTGCAAACATTCTTGCAAGGCCATTCTGTCGCAGGGCTTCCCCCAAACAACTTTTTCTTGGCGCAGCACGGACGCGATTAACCATTTACCAAAATCTCAGTCGGTTCACGCCGTATATAGGCAACGTTTGTGCCACTGCCTATCCTATCAGCTCAGCGTGCTGGAAGTGTAACGAGGAACGGTTGTTTGGTGTTTGCGCTCACAGCCCGGCAGAGTGAACTGTACGTGGCGAAAAGTTAATCTTTAATGATCGCCCGCCGGACGTATTGAGCGCGATCGAGCAGCAATACGTTGATCGGGCGCGCGAGCGCATGCCCGTGGGCTTCGATTTGTTTGAGTAGTGACAGAGCGTCGCGCTTTCAAGGATCGATCCGAACAAAAGGGCTTTCACGTTGGTGTCACAACTCTTAAAAGTGAAGGAGAATTGCTGATGCGGAGCTTATTGCTTTCACATACCGTTCGTTGCGCTTTCACACGGATCACATATATGGCAAAATTTCCCACTCTAGCGTTGGGCAACAGCCTGATAAACCACAAAGTATGTAAAGTTCCGAAATTATTGAAGTGGTTTGGGACGATTTCGATCGTTGATGAATCTTACAAATTTTTTGAGAAAGAAGTTTGTGTTCTCTAAACTTTAAAAACACGACAGTGTTCTGCTCCCCAAGCCTCTCCTTTCGCGATTGTACCCAGAGGAGCATATCTCAGCAAATAAAAACAATGTAGTGCTTTTGCTGTAAACAATTCCACTTTTGAAAAGTTTTTGTCGCAAGGCTGACAAGGCTTCGATAAAACATTTTACAGTGAGCAAAAAAGCTCTGTGCCGCTGCTCAGCAGTAAATGAATTTTGGTGCCACTGCTCAGCAGTAAATGGATTTTGGTGCCACTGCTCAGCAGTAAATGAATTTTGGTGCCACTGCTCAGCAGTAAATGGATTGGGTGCCGCTGCTCAGCAGCAAATGGATTGGGTGCCGCTGCTCAGCAGCAAATGGATTGGGTGCCGCTGCTCAGCAGTAAATGGATTGGGTGCCGCTGCTCAGCAGTAAATGGATTGGGTGCCGCTGCTCAGTAGTAAATGGATTGGGTGCCGCTGCTCAGCAGTGAATAGATTGGGTGCCGCTGCTCAGCAGTAAATGAATTGGGTGGCTGTTCTAGCTTGTTCAAAACCACAATACATTAATGTATCTGACTGATGCTCAGCTCTGAAATATGATGTGATGTTTATTGGCAGTCAGCAAGTGCCTACAGTATTTTACATGGGTATCACGTGAACGAACATTATGCAATGCATGCAATCCAACTTTTTATTGACCGGTCAAATGTATCCCATGCTCATGTCGAGTGTGCCCCAGGCGGGGGCTAAGATGCTTGATTTTAGGCAAATAACACTATTTCGTTTCGGATACCTCCTCTTAAAGCGCAAAATGACTATATAATCCGAAAATATGGGAGCATGGCCCCTAGGCCCCCCTGGCTACGCCTATGACCTCACTCTAGCTTCGCACCCACCACTGGGGCTGATTTGCTCACCGTCATCTTTGTGACGTCAAAAATCACAGGGCGCGTCTCATATCTGACCGCCTCAAAGTTTCATCATTACGAACAAAGGAAAGGTTTTTAGGAAGCTATAATATATCCCACACAAGTCATGTTTTTCTGTGACCAATGGTATTTTTCTTCCTTTTTGGTTTAAAATTTGTAGAAATATTCACAAGCCTTTTACGAAAAACATGCTGCACTTGATTTTTTGAGTGGGTGACTAAGTGAAACGTGGCGACTGGCAACTAAAACATGTGCGACAAGACATCAAAGTACTTTCAAGTACCACCGTATATGGGAGGTTGGCTTGCCGAGCAACCGCAAGCCACTGCTTCCTCCTGAGCAACTGGTCACGAAACGGCAGCGCTGCAGTTCGCTAATGTCACGCCTCCAACAACTGTATCTGGCCTAGGAAGGAAGTGACGCTATCATCCCTGTATGCCGGAAGCGGTGTGCATCAGTATCGCTGAACTGCATGTGGCGTGTCAGCATTCGTGTTAGCCGAAGCGATGCGCTCTCCTATACTGCAGTTCAATTTAAAGTCAGTACGAGTTTGAGCCTATAAGGTAGCCACCTGCGCAAATGCATACGTTTGAGTTGCTTGATACTTCAGGTCATTGATCACCGCTTTGCTCAATAGAGCTGTGCTGGGCGTCTGGCGCGCAACGGCTTTGAACGTCTTGCGCGAAGGACGTGGACACATTTTCTCTACCCAGCAAGGTCACGTTCGATACTGCAAAGACAATGTTTCTCTCCGAAAGACTCCAAGCCTCGTTTGTGAATTCTCACCAGTTAAATATGAATCTACTCAATGCAATATTCGATTTGTACTCGATGAACGCCTCACTGCCTCGGGCGGGTTTATGCGCAGCATATGAAGTGAAGAACACCATCGCACCACCCGAGCTAAAGAAACCAGAAAAAATTCAGAGAAGCCACAAACAGCTGAGCATATAATTCGGGTCTGTAATACAAGTAGCCTATTTTCAGCGTTAATTCATAAAGAAAATAAATAGAAACCGAGAAATACTTTGTTGCTGACTTGAAGTGAAAATTATTTCGTGTAATAATACACCTTGTCAAACAAACCACGGTAGCAACGGTGCTTGTTGAAAATCGACCTTCAGAATGTGAATTCTAAAATGTCATATTGGTTTTGCCATGTTACATAGGATTCTCCGAAAACAGATAAAGTAATCAAAAAGTACACAAAATTTACTTTAGCAGCAAACATTTAGCATATAACACAAAAACAAGTGTTTTTCACTTTGTGTTATACATCTTTTCTGCGCGAAGCAATCGACATCCTGTTACGCACAGCAGTAGCACTCAAATAAAATTTCAAGCACAACACTCGGTGCAGCTTCCGGGGTCGAGCTCATGAATAAACATGCTCAAAAAAGGCGTTCCTTGTTCTAAGAGATCATCCAAATACTGTTTGCATTAAAAGAAGCTTTTAGTAGGCTGAGCAACTTGTTCGCTTCTTGACACATCATACAATATGACCCCAACTTAAATCGTATTGCCACAGCAGTATCCCAGCAGCTAATCCTTAGCCTTAGGCCTTAGGGCGTTCAAGGGTTCACCAAACGTCTTAGTTTAACGTTGAAAATATTTTCAAATACTCTAATAAAGAATGAAGATTTGCCCTTGTTGTTTCCGGGTTATATTCATTAATATTCCAAAAAGCTATTTGGTTTAAAATACAAATAACTTTTTGGCCTTGATTTGAAAAAAGCTATATATTTTGACAAAGCGCCGGAACGGTTTAAACGAGCTCGAACCATCGCAAGGCGTTCATCTCGTTGCAGTGAAGGCCTTGGCTAAAATTACTCAACAAAAAAAAGAAAAAAGCAGCGCGGCAACATGCGATTTTTGCCCTTGCAAAATTGGGTTCGGCGCGACCCATATTTTGACAGTGGTGAGGCGTTCCCTGGAAGATGGCGAACACACGACTGTAACGTAATAATTCGTCTTGCAGTTACTCTTTAGGCAGTACCGCGACTGCTCATCAGCACTGTATCCGGGGGGCAGGGGGTGAAATCCCCTGAAAATTTTTTCGCCCCCTTGTAAAAATGTTCTGGACACAGTTTACGACTATTGGAAATAGTTTAAAATTTTTGGGGCCATTGGAAAACTCTTTACTCCCCTTGGTGTTCCAAGCTGGGTACATACCTAAGTACTTTACGGTAGAGATGAGCGGACTGTGAATTTTTCAGTCCAAGTCCAGTCCTGATCTGCAAAACTAAGTCCGATCCAGTCCTGATCCGCCAATATATAACCATCTACTGCACAATTAACTATATTGAGTTCAAGTGAATGATGCGTAGGCAGCAGAGCAGCAGCTGAGGTAACATGATTAATGCAGACAGTACCATAAACATAGATATAGATTCATAAGGCCCCTAATTACCAACTGATGCAATCAAAAATTAAGTTTTGATATATACTCAAAGCTTTATACAGTAACAAGCCTGGTCTACATATATATATTTCCATTGCTGCAATCGCGCTTATTTGGCTAAAGTGGAATGTTGTTGCAAGGAAATATGCTGATTTTGTTAAGTAGTAAGCAGAACAGCCTATGACTATTATTTGATAAATCATATCAAATATGAAAATCACATCTTGAAAACGCTTTGAACACAACAGGCAATAGCAAAAAAATGAAATAACCAAATCACCTTGGAAACCTACAGTAGCCTGGATCGAGGATAGGCCAAGTTGGGCTACTGCATGATAGCTATATGTGTGAGAAATAGGTCTATGAGATACAAATGTCATGTCAACAAGTAAGCACTTATTCTCAAACACACATAAACACATTATTCTTTCTAATGCTCTTGAGTAAATCACTGAATTAGGGAGTTATTAGACAGGTGGGACGGGAACTTTTTGTCACAGTATTTCCACGAATACTAAAAGCCATTTTTTTGGGCCACTGGAAGAAGGTATGTGCATAACTCCAACTGCCAGCCTGATCAGTTTAGGAAAATGGGTCATAAAATCGGCATCACAAGATTATCAGGACCTTCTATTTTTCGGCCTTTCGAAAATTTGTCAAATTTATAAAATCGGGGGGGCGTTCGGAAGACATTCCCCGCAATTGTTTTGTTCCCTCAAAATATTGTTGTGCCCAGAAACTTTTCTGCAGTTTGTTTTAGATATCTGACAAAAACAAAAATCTTTCCTCCAAACATATTTTTGCCCCCTAAACTTTGAAACCTGGCTACGGGCCTCGAGGCAAAAATAAGCGCATTGCTCTCGGCGATAGCGAAAATGCTGTGCAGTCCTTGCTTAGGACATGGTTGAGCAGTAGCAACACTGAGGCATCACGCTTCCATTAGAATGACGCAATCGCCGCGGCCCTGGCAGAAGAAACGTGAATCAGGGGTGATTTCGTCGTATTGCAGTCTTGTACAAGAAAAAAACTGCAGACATCGGCATGGCTGATGCGGTGCTTTCGCCACCTTGTCGTTCACTGACTTGACGCTCTTGTTATAGTTGTTCATTAACTCAGCACGTAAACTGCTCGCGATGGATGAACCACCATATTGTCTTGTTGCCCCAAAGCGATTTGAATCGGCACCAGACCGGTCTTGTGACGGCCAACCGGAAATAGGCGTGACCGATCTTCCACGAGATGTTTTGCTGCAGTTACCAAGATCGAGTTTAAAATTTATCGACCGAGATAATTAGGAAATCAGGCACCAAGCGCAGCCAGAAATCCGTACTGGAGTAACCGGACGTCACGTGGTGGCGGTGAATACGACAACCAGCGCTTGTGCTCAGCATCAAACTCGCCGAAGGCACTAAGGCGGAACCAACAACCGTGCAGAAACATTTAACACGTGCCTTTAACCATGTGTGACGCTTACAACCCGCTGGCACGTCGGGAATACTACCTTTGCCCAGGTGCCGACTGACAGGCCAATGCTGCTTAAGCATGTCTGAACCTGTGCAGTCACCTGGGCAACCTTTTCAAGCGGTCACAAGCCTGCAAGCGTGTCAAGTGTTCTTACGCAGAGGTTTTTAACCTTTTTTGTACCGCGGCCCATTATAGCAACCCACTATAACCCATCGACCCCCATCTAAAACTCCAACGAAGCAAATGTAATGTAGCAGTGTACACAAAATATCTGCTCGCGACCCTTCCAAAAACGGTTCACGATCCCCAGGATGAAAGCCACTGTTCTTACAAAGGCCGATTTTGCTTACGTCACGTCAAGCCGAACCGACGAGATTCAGAGCTGGGAATTTACTGACTGCAGCATAACAAACTACAGGGCACGATTTGTATATTGCCAATCGATTCTTTTTATTATACATCATCGCAACACAGGACTGGGTATTACGCTTTTCAGAGCATATACATAAACGGCAAAAGGAGGTGCGCGCCGATGAAGTTCGTGAATGAAAAAAGTTGCCACACCGAAGAGAAGCAGACTGCACTGAGCACGCAGCGGCAGCGTTGGGCAAAAGCGAAGTTTCTCGCACTCAGTAGTCAACACTGACAAGCAGCACGCTAACCAAACTCAATAGCACACGATGCTTGGCCTCCGCAACATCTGACGCGTCACGCAGCCATGAAATCACGTGGTTTGAGAAGACAATCTAGCTAGTTTCTTCAGGCCGCCATGTCTACGCCACTTGCCACGTCCTGATGACGTTAGTTAAAGATGATACAACAATTATTAAGAGTTGTAATTACGTCCTTTATTCGTTAACAAAGACCGAACAAACAGCTACTCGATCGGCTCCCATAGCTGTATGAAGCCCTTCGAAGAAGTTCACTTCTTGAAGCGGTAGCTTTTGGTACGCGAATCTTTCTCAACCTCTTTTCCTTCAAACTCTTTAACCCCGGTCTTAGAAATCTTATCGCAGATAAAATCCACTTCTTTGCAATCGTCGTCGTTCAACTCTAGTTTATGTTTGGCTTCCGGGCACTTGCGCTTGAGCGCGTCAAAACTTGATGTGGCCGTCATCTTGATTTTTAGGGGCGAAGTCGGGCCAGCCCAGTAGAAAAGAACGACATCTTCTTGATTTTTGTTTTCTCCGTCGATGTACTTTACTCTTGCGAAACCGTACCTGAAACAAAACTTGGCACTTTTAATGAAACGTTCATTCCGACAACTTGTCGATGACTGTAGTATCATAAACAACTGAAACGACCCCGAAATGTGGTGTCATAACACTCTGCTGGTATTTACAAAGCAAGCGACGAACGTGCTACTTTTCTCAGTAAATGTATGATTTGCACACGCCCTTTATTATTCAGTGGAAACTTGTATTCAACCAGTTTTAAACAACTGAACAAATTACACACTAGCTGAATACAAAAGATTATTGCGAGCCATGTAAGTTTAACGATGGTAGGATGAAACTGTTTTTTCAAATCGCGTTACGAATCCCGACAATTAAGACTAATTAATTTGTGACCATTCATTTTACGCCACGTTTAAGTGAAGCTGTTTTGATTTACTGTGCATCAGATTTTTATGATCTACCTTCCACTTCTTTGCGGGAGACCCGAAGTTTTGCAAGGTTAAGCCTTTCCAGTTTCAGGGGTGACTCAACGCTGGGTTGTAAATGCACTCTCCCTTTAAAACACCACAAAGGCCAGAAAACTCTTCATACCTCGGGTTTGGGAGCGTTGCACTACTGAAATATCATTTAGACCAAGTCAATGAATTGTGTTTTGCGTTCCCCCCGGTTACCTTTATCGGGGCATCATAGTAGTTTTAGTCAGTTTTTAACTCAAAAATGAAAGACGAGAAAAGAAAAAATGTCTTTTTGCGTTGGTCGAAACAATCACAGGAGAAAATCAAAATTTCGTGGCTTTCGAGAAGAGAAATGCAGCAACTGCATATGAACAAAGCGTCTTGACCTGTGATCTCTACAAATGCGAATGTTTTAGCAGATAACGTGAAAAAATCGAATAATGTCTGAAATTGGGTTGAATAATGAGAACATGCCTCTCGCCCGAATTTTTTGAAAAAATGAAGATGCAGGGACTTTTCATTTTCACTAATGTTAAGATTATCGTCATTTGAAAATTTTTAGCGAATTCGGCTATTCTTTAGAATTAACATTATCTGCTAAAACAGTAGCATTTGTAGAGATGTTTTGCTTGTACGCAGAACTTTGTGTTTGCATTCTCTTCTCAAACGCCACGAAATTTGATATTCTCCTGTGATTGTTTCAATCTATGCAAAGACATTTTTCTCATCTTTCATTTTGCAGTTAAACTGAAAATATTGTGGCGTTTCGATAAAAGAAACGGGCAGGAACGTAAAACATAAATTTTTTGACTTGGTCTAACAAAATGACAATTTCGGAGGTGCAACGCTCCCTTCCTAACCCGAGGTATGAAGAGTTTTCTGGCCTCTGCGCCTGCATTTACAATCCAATATGAGCCACTTTAGACACAGAGGGGCGTAACCTTGCAAAACTTCAGGTCTCCCACAAACTTTTATTTGAGACCACATTCATGTAGATCTGCCATCCGAACGGTCACTGGAATCTAAGCGGAAGGTAGATGATAAAAAATGTTATTCACAATAAATCACAACAGCTTCACTTTAAAGTGGCGTAAAATGAATGCGATCTAAAATGAATATGGTCACAAATGAAAGTCTAATGTGAGTGTTTTCTCAAATGAAGGAATGGTCTGAATTGTCTGCACACCCTTTACAACAGCTTTGATTACGAAATCCTGTAAATTCAACTACAGAGAAAACGCCCAATAAAGGCAACAGACAAATAACAGTTTTGCATTGCTGCAGGCAAAGCTTGTAGTCTCTGAAAAGAAATACTCATCCACAAAAATGTAATGTGTCGCTGTTTGACTGCATTTCAGCACAGGCAGCTGCGGTTTTTCACTGTTTGAAGCATGTTCCTTTCCGATAAATTGAATTGCAGTAAACCTCGGTTAATCCAGATCTTCGCAAAAACTGGTGGTACGAATGATTTGTAACGTTTTTCTTTAAGAATCTGCAGTTACTACATATGTTCGATTATTCCGGATAAAATCTGCTCTTGTTGCATCTCGTAATCTGGATTTTTTTGTACTTCCACGCTGTTGCATTCCTAAGTGCACTGACTTGTCTCAAGAAAAGATTTGGAAGCTTTCAGACGTAACACAAGCGTGCCCACGATCACCAACGAACGTTAAAAATCTGGTAACAACCGCAACGGTGTGCATCTGAACATTAACACATAACCAACAGGAATAATATGCACATTTTGAACGTGTCAATTGATTTTTTATCACGTATGTATCTTTGCTCAACGTTTCACACACAATGTCTCGTTTATAATTTGTGAAAGATCGATGACTTTGTGTGCCAAATATATCTGGGTCATTCCATCATAACTCAACCAATCTTGAGGAAAGTTCCCATGGGCACCGTCTCAGATTTTGCTCAAAATTGCACCAAATGTGCCTCCATGGAAGCAATGAAAAATCCCCAAGTTTCAGACCAAAATTCCAAGCGGTTTAGATTTAACGGCCTTTTGAACTGTAAGGGCCACAACCCATTTTTGCCCTCGTGGATCACCATGCTCATTTTGAAAGGTCTTAGGAGCCCCATAACTTCATTGTTGTACAAGCTATTAGTCTGAAATTTGGTACTCTAGATATTTCTGGCCTGCTCTTTCTGAATCTGCAGTCAGAATTGAGCTATGAGGTTTGAATCAAAAGTTACAAGCATGAGTACAAATTTGTCACATTTTGACCACCCACTGTGAGTCCACTCTTGGTCAAGATCTAAAAATTCACCTGATTTATGACATTTAGGAAATATTCATTGAGTACAAGCAAAATATCCTGACACAAATGGCAAATATAAGTTTTAGAGGGAACTGAAAACTCTAGGTCAGTGCTACTTAATTATTTAAGTGATAGTTACAAATGTCACAAATTTGAGGTCCGGTCACTCCCATAAAATCATGCAAATGTGACATAACTTGAATTTTTCTAACAAAACAAACATAATGAGAATTTAATGTGATTATTTACAGACATACAAAACCTGGTAAATGGATACAGATATTAAAAGATATCAGCATCATTTATTGTTCTGCTAGTGGGACTATTGGCATTTTGTGCTACTTGGCAGTTACCTACTGCAAATTTTTGTTCCGAGATAATGACAGTGGGTGGAAGGTTGTGGTGAAGGTTTTTATTCGTTATACAGATGCCAAACTGGTTCTTTATGAACTTCTTTTTTGAAAGCGCGAACTGTCAGCAGTTAGTGGCGTAACTAGAAGTGTGAGACAGGAGGGAAAACGTAGCTGAAAGGGGTCCACTGGCCACTGTAGGGGAGTCACTTGCAACACTCAGAAAAATGTGAGAAATGATGGTGAATTCGGATGTGGATGGTTGCACCACTAAAACCCCAAATCACCGAAAAATACTTCGAAAAACGCAAAAGAAGTACTAGAGAATACTAAAACCAGCATAAGCTAAGTTGGGGCCCGAGTTTTACATTTACTGTAGCTTGCACGAGGGGGCAATTCACCACTCTGACAGCAGCAGGTAGACCCAAACACAGTAAGAATTTGAAATTGTAAGGGGTGGAAAAATTTGAGATACCTTCCTTTCACAAGAAGTTTTCAGGTGTGCCATCAAAAAATATTTTTTTCGCTGCTACATTCTATTGGAATTCAATTAATTCCAGTTGAACTTTGGCTGCGTCCACACCAGTGGTATCAAGCTGCTGGAGCTCCACTCTGCCACCTTAATCAGTGAATGACGGGTTGATGCCTACAAATATAAGCGAAGATGCCCAGCAGAGCTCCAGTACCTATAAGATTCCCACTCCATCTTTGGTTCACACATGTGCATGTGTCTTTAGCTTCAGTTGAGAATTCGGTAATGTCTGTCACTGAAAAGGGTTTTGAGGAAAAAGCAGCAACTGTTTTCGAAGAGAAAAGATGCGAAATAGCGGCAATGTTGATAATCAACCTTACAATAAATTCAATATATCTGGAATCTTCTTGCTTTTAGTTTTCCCAAATGCCTCAGAAAATGACCAAGTTCTGTTTGAATGACATGTTTGAAAATTGGAAACTTTTTCTGAAAAGGGCGAGCAGTAGTGATCCAATCAAGAGTAGTATGTTTGTCTCCTTGCAGTTTTACATTCAAGTCGTTGAGGTGTTACACTATGTCACCCAAAAATCCAACAGTTTCCCTTTATCATTCCCTATAAAAGCTGAAAATGATTGAGCTTCTCTTCAGATTTGGTTGACTTCCCGTAAAAAAACTAAAGGACAAAAATCTCTGCAAAACTGTTCCCTACTCAAGTATCTTTCATAATATGTGCACAAGTAAATTTGTATAATTGCATTGTTTTCAGAAAGATAGTTTCATCGCTGTTTTCTAGCCTTGAATCCACTATTTCCACCAGGAGAGACATTGCAGTGACGAGCTATTGTTGAACAATTATGACGAAACAATTTCTTTGAACCAGATAAAAAGAACAAGCCCAACTCAGGTGTGCGTTGCAATGTAGCTGATCAACAGCCTGATCGACAATCACTTAATACAGTTGGTGAGGAGTTATGCTTTTGACGTACGAACAAAACTGCAACATTTTGGCATAAAAAAACTTCTGGATATTTAAGAGGCTGACAAGGTCCTGACGTCACCATCCAAAGGTCCAGATTCGGACCGCGGTCTGCCATTTGATTAGCCCTGCTCTAGGTTATGGAACTGTTCAGAAAAAAAAAAAAGTTAATCGTGGAAGTTCGGAATATCTCTAAAGTTCTAATGTTGATGATTCACAAATATGAAGCATAACATATTAACCATAATGTCCATTAAAATTTTAGCTGCAGTTTTGAAATCCTTAACCCGGAAAACATGGAAATGGCACTTTGTTCATTCAATTTGGTTAAGGAATGGTAATTTGAGAACATTTTTTTGCAAAAACAAGTGCACAACAGCACCACTAGTGGCAAAAATACTTATTTTTGTGAAAAAATTATTTCTTTTCATCAGCCGGGTAAACAATGAAGTCATTGAGTTGAGATGTTTATATAACACTTTGAGAGCCGGGTTATTTCAAGCTAGGGTTTGAGAACCGGGATCTCGGTTTCAGGAATTCCTGGGAAATTGTGATTTTTTCAACTTCCCGTATCCCTGTTTTTTTAAACAAAAATTCCCAGTTATTTTTAGCATGGTAATGTTACGTCACGAAGTCAAAAACGTATTGTTAAAGTTTATTTTTGGTTCGCGCACCAAGAAAGTATGCACTATGCAGAAGTGCCTTGTTGGGTACTGTGATGACATAATACCTTTTGTGTAACAATCATCAGTCATTACCCAGTGTCAGTCAGTACAGTAACCAGAAGCAGTTGTTTTTAAGTACAGTAATGGAGCGCAGTAATCAATCGAAAGTTTGGGAACATTTTGCCCAAGATGGCAATCAAGCTTCTTGCCGTCTCTGTGCCAAAAAAATATGCTGCAATGGTGGATCAACTAGTGGTCTTTCCCGCCGCCTGAAGAGCAAGCACGATGCTGAAAAAATTTTGCAACTGCTGGAGAAACACCTTGCTGATGTTGGAATAGCCAATATGCAGTCATCTATCACCTGTGTTGTTTCTGATGGCGCTTCAGTTATGAAAAAATTGGGTAGAATTTCTCATGTTGATCATCAAGTCTGCCAGGCACGCGGCCTGCATCTGCCTGTATGCGATATTCTATGCAAGAGCAGAAGTGTTGCAAATGTTACCATTGAAGATGACGATAATGTGGATGATCACGATGAAGAAATGCTTGATGAAAGCCTTTCTAAAGCAACCCAAACCACAGAAGAAATACCTGTCTTCAATCCTGAAATAGAAGATGTAATTGGGAAGGTGCGAAAAGTGGTTAAAGTGTTTAGGAAGAGTGCAGTGAAAAACGAAGTCTTGCAAAAATATGTGGTGGTG
>Ga0210059_1004050_pt1 | contig 23587 bp, 14 predicted proteins | sample Ectturendosymbi2_FD_188042 | JGI IMG/M metagenome (GOLD analysis project Ga0210059, IMG submission 188042) | Ecteinascidia turbinata endosymbiont from Florida, USA - Sample 2 (SPAdes) (version 2) | ecosystem: Host-associated > Tunicates > Ascidians > Unclassified | place: Key West, Florida...
TGTGCCATTGTGTTTTCATTTGCTCTAATGTTCGCTAACGATTGGCTTACTGCATGCGATGGCTTTTATGATGCTTCTGCTTGTTGGCTGAGTCATATGAAACAATAAACCATTGACCATTGACCATTTCTTAAGTAAAAACATGGGTAAATTACGCTTGGATCGATTATTGTAGCCAGAGTCTGAACAGGAGTCGGATTGTCAAATATGAAAAATTGCCGGACACGGATCCGGATTCAAAAATTTTGAAACAGCAGCGGATTCGGAGTCTGAAAAAGTGACTCCAGCCACCTCTGCTGGCGGCCTCACAGCAGGGCTCCCATTGCTGTTTTTTTTCTCCCAGATCTGCTTTTTTTTAGTCCATCTGGGTGACTAGGTTTAGTTTTGAAAAATCCTATCAAATCTGAGTTTTTTGAAGATAAAACTTTGGCAACGACCTATAGTAATTGTAACAGTAAAGTAAACATATATTCTGGTCATTGCAGTGTTCACATGCGTTGCGATCATCAGGTGAAAAAAGTACTGTGCTTAACTCGTTGGAACAAAACCTCTTCAGTCGGTTTTACACCCGTATCAAATAATCAGTATCATTGCCTAATACTAACTGTAGGGTGCTTGCCATCCAGTACAGACAGCGATGCAGTTGCGCGTACATCAGAAGTAAAGGCCGGATTACACCGGACGTGAACGAATGCCAAAGGTAGCATAAACAAGTGTGAAAGATTTACATTTGCGTGAGTGGTTGTTATCCCAGACGCCAGCTGAAGAATTTGGAGGACTGGTCGGCGGCGTCAGTACCACCAGTGTAGGGTTGCACCACCAGCATAGGGATGTACCACCACCGTAAGGTTGATTTAGAAGGTTACTGTTTGCACCTCCTTCGTAGGGAGTTGATTTACAAAGCAACTGTTTGTACCTTCAGCGTAGAGATGCCTTCAGAAAGCAACTGTTTGGGTGCCCTGTAAAAGGAGGAGCTCCGTAAAACCAGAGCTTGGTTGTGGAGGTTTGATGACATAACCGCAGTGGAAAAAAGTTGCGTTGCACAAAGAATAAACGGAAATAAAAGCAAAGGAAAAATATTTTAGTGTTGCAAATAAATATGCTCTTCCCGCAAACATCTAATGCATGGATGTTTGCGATGTTTAAAAATTTTATACATTACCAACTGTTCAAACCTTTTTCTGCCCCGAACCGTTGTGGAACTCAAATTACCAAAAATTATCAAACTTCAGAATAGACTTCTTTCACTGAAGTGTAATATCACCTTTTGCAGTAAAATGATTTTTACTACCGTTTAGTTCTCACTGCTCAACGCAAAATATCGGTTTCAACGACTCCGGTTACGTCATCAAACCTCCGCAACCAAGCTCCGCCTTCTACAAAACAATGATGAGGGCACCAACTGTTTGTACCTCCAGCGTAGGGGTTGATTTAGAAAGCAACTCTTTGTACACTGTTAGTGTTTGTACCTCCAGCATTGGGAAGGCTTTAGAAAGCAACTGTTTGTACCTCCAGTGTAGGGAGTTGATTTGGAAAGCAACTGTTTGTATCTTCAGCGTAGGGATGCCTTCAGAAAGCACCTGTTTGTACCTCCAGCGTAGGGTTGATTTAGAAAGCAAATGTTTGTACAACACTGTTTGTACCTCCAGCGTCGGGATGGCTATAGAAAGCAACTGTTTGTACCTCCAGCGACCAAAGTTACGCGAGCCGGCAGTCGTCAAACCGGCAGTAAATAAAACGGATCCGGTAAAATACCGCTAAAATGCGGGCTGGATGTGACGGCTGACGTAACCCAGAGAGAAGGTAGCAGGCAGTCGAAGAAAGTGTAAAAAAACGATATGCAGAGTGTCGTATGATTTGAATGCCTGGAAACGTGCATGGTGGCGAAAGTATCCGAAATGCACAATGGCAGCTAAGATGAACACCTTATAAAGTGTGTGATGGCTGTGCCAGCTGATGTAGGCAAACCCACAAGGAAGGTAGCCGGTGTCAGAGTAAAGGAATAAAGTTTGGTGATTGCTTTTTTGATGTGTCTAGATTAAATTGAAACTTTTTGGTTAGATGCCAGATACCCACAACAAGCTACAGTAGCCTACGGGAATAACTATAACCAAAGAAAAAAATTGGACTTATTTTCAGATCTTAATTATTTTTCTTTTTCTAAGGCAAACTCTAACCCGAAACAATTAAACTAAACGCCAAACCCTCAGCCCTATTCATCAGATTTCTCTGCGAAATGTAGAATAATATTCTGAGCATCTGCACATGGCGTGAAGTCAGAAATTTTGAAAGTCAGACATTTCGTTTGACACCGCCAGTTGAGGAAAGTGCAGAAAAACACAAAAGCAAGGTGTTGGCCGATTAAAGCAAAGAAAAGTAGCCTACCTACTAGGCAAATGTTTAGACAACACCTTTTTGAATAAAGACTATTCTGAAACAATTAACTTCCATTTGAGCTATGCTTTGTCAATTGACCATTGCTTGAAATTAAACGAAATAGCAAAAGACCTAATTTAAATCATTCTAGCATAGGCAGAAAGATGAAATAATTAAAAAAACTCAAAACAGCAACATAAGTCGGATATTTTTCAAAATAAATGTGTCTCATGAACGTTATCTTTCGACTGACTTACATTTCTTAATTGCAATTATAGTGTGGGGAGAAAGTTTATATAATTTTGAAAATTTCAAGCAACTGTGATGTACTCCAGAATTTTTTCAAAGAAAAAGTCGCATGAAAAATTATTTTTTAATGGATCCATATTCCGTGATTCTAGCATGGGTACAAAGTTAAAATAATTATGAAAAACTGATAAAACTGTGATGTCCGAACAATTACTTTTCATATTCATGTGATCTACATTTCGTGTTTCTAGCATAGGTACAAAATTGAAATATTTCTGAAGAACTCATGAAAGTGTGAAGTCCGCCTAAATTTTTTCACAAAAAATGTCTTTCGAACAATTACATTTTATATGATCCACATTACGTGATTCTAGCATGGGTACGAAGTTGAAATATTTATGAAAAACTCATGAAAGTGCGTAGTCCGCCTGAATTTTTTCACAAAAAATGTCTCACGAACAATTACCTTTCATGTGATCCACATTTCGTGATTCTAGCATGGGTACAATTCTACCAAAACGACAAAATGTCCTTGGAAAAATTTCAAGTTATCTGGCAGCCTTATCGAAGATGGCTCAGCTGTGTTTGATAGGGCTGGCCTCTCAAATGTTGCTGTTCTGGCCCTCAGATGTTGCTCGCACTTTTGTCATAATGTCCCCGAGCAATCGTTGTCTGATGTATGCGGACATGAAGACCAGCCACAAAAGTATCTTGAACTGCCACTTCTTTGCATTGAACAGCTGAAATGGCTGTGAAATTGCAGTCAACACACTTTTAGTCATTGAAGACATTCATGGATACTTTCTGCTGGCTTCTGCTGACAAGTGTTCAGTCTTGGTCTTACAAATATTTTGTTGACCGGTTTAATGAAAAATTGTTTAAACACGCTATGACTTCCACTTTCACATCAAGTTTATGTGCATGCATTGCTAGTTCAGCATCTGCACAGTGTATTTTTTCAACATGTGATTCGGTATGGTCCAACAGAAAAAAAAGTTTAGGTGCGGAGAAGGCAGACATACTGGTTAAAATATACAAAACTGATGAATATAACCATTAGAATTTACTCTACTGTTTGAATTATTCTTTTTTTTTTCAAGTCCTTCAAATTTCGTTGCTGTTCGTTTTGTTTGATTTTAAAAAAATGTACAGTTAACTGTACAAGTGTGTTGCTCATTTTACTTTTTATTCATAGTAGATTTTTCCAAGGAAAAGTAAAAAGTGGGTTGTATAATTCTTTTCAAGTGGGCTTTAAAAAAACCTGGGTGTTTTTTTGGGTTGTTTTTTTTACATCAACCTTGGTTTGAACAGCTTTCCAGCGCAATCACCTGACAAGTTATGCAATTGCCAAGATAGCTGAAAACGGAAGATTTTGCCCAACATTACCGACAGCGAATGTGTTACTTAATTTGAAAATCATAACAAACAACTTTCAACACTTTCGATCCGGCATGGTTTTCCTTTAATCCACATTTTTTAAGATCTTTGGAATACCATAGCTTGTTAGCGAAGTTAGCTAGAGAGCTCTTTAAACCTTTTATGGATTTGCGAAGTCTTCTAGTTTAGATTAAAAAAAATTTCTTCTAATAGGTTTTTTTTTTTTTTTTGTAGGTTATATCACAATGGGGGCATGTTTTTGTGTTTTTGGCCAATTTTACATGTCCTTGGGCACCAACCCAACAAGCCATTTTTTGGCTCAAGTTTTTTTTTATCTGGGCTATCATCTGAGTCTTTAGAGCCTTTGATTTGCTTGCTAGCATATCTGGAGCCAAAACTATGGCTGAAAAACCAAAAATTGGGTTAATTTCAAGTCCCACGAAAGGTAACCCTGGGGATATTTGGCTAAAGGCCATAAATCGCCACCCGATTGAGCTAGAGAGCTGTTCAAACCCTCCAAAGACTTGGAAACTCGTATAGTTTCAAATAAAAAAAGTTTTGTAAGTTTTGGGTATCTTCATTTTTGTTGATGTTGACATGATAAAAGTATGTTTATGCATATTTGCTTACATTTGGATGACGAGACCAACCACTGGATGCCAATGCCAAGAGCCATTTTGTGACTGGAGCCTTTTTTTAAAACTAGGCTAAAATATGAGTCTTCAAAGGGTTTGATTGCCTTTCTAGTGTATCTGGATCCAAAATTATGGTCACAAAAGCAAAAAATAATTTGGCAAATCCCCACTAATCCCCTAGGAAAGCGTGGGCAATTAATTTGGCTCAGGGGTCACTTTTGGAAGGCCACGTTAAGCAGAGGGCTGTGATTTCTAGTGGAAATAGAAGCAAGTCTCGCACAAGCTAGCCTCAGCACTAAGCTGGAGGAAATTTCAGATGATTCCTTCTGAATGCATTCACTGGCAACTGAAAACGCTATGGTGGGCCACATGTGTCCCCGGGCCGCTAATTACCCACCATGCCCTAAGGAATTCATAGAAAATTTCCTACAAAAATAACATGAAATCTGCTCATTGGATCGATGACATCATAAAAAATAACGCAAACCCTTCCCCAATCATGATGTCATCGACCCCAAACCCAAATCCTTAAAATTTTTTTTTAATTCTAAATTACAAAACTTTTTGAGTCTTTAGAGGATTTGAAAAGCTCCCTAGCTCAATTGGCTGGCGAGTTATGACCTTTAGCCAAAGTGGCCAAGGTTACCTTTTGCGAGATTTTAAGTTTCATCCAATATTGGCTTTTGAGCCATAATTATGGCTCCAGATATGCTAGAAAGCCAATCAAGGGCTTTAAAAGCTCAGATGATAGCCCAGTTTCCAAAAAACCTTTAGTCAAAAAATGGCTCATTGGGTTGGCACCCAGGGCCAGGTAACATATATTTTTGGCAGGATCATATATATACATGGGCTGGCACCGAAGGTGTTAAGATCAACAACCAAGATTGAAGAATTGCAAGAACTTGTGCAATCATTTAATATATTGCAGTAATTATTTGTGACAGTGTGCGTACTACTCTACAATGTATATGTTTGACTTATTTTGTCATATCTTCACAGACCTGTATCTGTATGGTTGGCATGGACCCCCAGTTTATGAAACCCTTAGATGAGCAAGATCTTTACAGAAAAGACATGCTGTCTTATAATGTTTCTCAGATTTCTTTTGTTTGCAAAAACCTTTTTCCTTTTTTATTTGACACAAACCTTGAAATAACTGGGTGTAGATTCTTGTTTTTCCCATTTTGTTCTATCTGGTGTACTCCCTGTATGATATTTGGCTGCTGATCAAGTTTGACTCATTTACCACAGGGAACAGAACTTTTTCAAGATCATCAGTAACAGAACATTTTAACTATTATTGTCATTGTTGATGTGAAACATTCCACATCAAATGCATTGTTGAATTGTTTCCTCATTTAGTTAAAAGAAATGTGTGTATATAAGTTTTGTATTGCCAGTGGTAGATGTAGTTGGTTGTTAACCACCTATTCAATTCTATTGCAGATAATTAGTGGAAGACATAATGGATATTTTGTCAATGCTGCCTGCTACAGATGTTGTATTTCCTCAAATTTTTGATTTTTTGTCAATAAAAGAAATCTTCAAGCTTCGGCTAGTTTCAACATCATATTGCCATCTTGTAAAGGAATACTTTGAGCAATGTTCCAAAATCGACCTAAGTAATGAGTGCAAATGGAAAATCACTCCAGATGTTTTCAAGTTGATGACTGAAAAGAATGAAGTTTTGCAAGAACTTATAGTTCCTGACTCTAATCACTGGCTGCATGATGATCTTTTTGCTCCTGTCGTATGTGTCTGTGTAAATTTAAGCAAGGTGGACTTGACAAATTGTACTCAGCTGACAAATCGCAGTCTGTGCATGCTTGGCTCTTATTGTCACATGTTACAAAAGATATCTCTCCGAGGATGTCATTGGGTTGACAAAGATAACTTATGTTTGTTAGTTTCAAATAATCCTAATTTAATAGAGTTGGATGTTTCGTCATGCTGGAATCTTGATGATGAAGCCATTATTTTCACAGCCAAGTCATGTCAACATCTGAAGTCTATTTCTTTGTCAAATGTTTACTCTATCAATGATTGTTCGCTGGAACATTTGGCAAAGTATTGCAGTAAGTTGCAAAAAATTAACATTCGAGGTTGTTGGCGTGTCACAAATGGTGGCATTAAAATAATAGGTGAGCACTGTCAACAACTTCAACAACTTGATATTGCGGAATGTCAAAAAGTTACTGAAGAAAGTCTTGCACGTTTAAGGTTTCGTAAGATTATGATTGACGTTGTGCCACAGTTTGGTACAGATAACAGAAGAGAAATAGAAGTTCATGGTTTTCGATTAAATGTTGCTGTATAATTTGTTTATCTCTGTGTGCATTATTACTTGTTGCCAAATGCATGTGGGCTCATGCTGTAAACATTACATGCTAGATCCTTGACTGTCATATTTACAAAATGCACCAGTTTCTAATATATTTAATGATTCAGTATTCTTCATGGTTGTTATTTCTTTGATTGAGTAGCTATATAAAAGCTGCGTTGCGCTGCTTTTCTCAGTTAGGGCCAGGGGCTCATGAGCAATTTGTAGTTTTGTATAAAACAGTTTGGGCCAAAGGGCTATATATAAGTAATTTGTTCAACATTTGTTAAAATGTAAACTGCATTAACAAAAAAGGTTTTGGATATAGGGATCGTAGAAAATATGTTAACAAGGTTTGTTGAAGTTGTTTTTGCATGCTTATTCTTGTTGCAGTGGTGTAATGATCATATCGTTTGACTATTGAGAAGTGTAGAGTTGGTTGCCTGTAGTGTCAGAAAAGAGCACAGACATATGGTGCCAGAAAAAAGTTGTGTTGACAAAAGCAAGGCTGACCATTTTGTATCAGAAGAGAAAATGGAAATATTGTTAAACTCAAACATACAAAGAGATTTTCTACTTTTTTTTCTAAAATAAATTAACAGCACTAAAGAACAACTCTCTAAGTGGTACTATGGGTTAAGCATACACCACTAAAGCTGGTAAACTAGATTTAATTCCTACTGAGTTCATGCCAAAGACTTGAAAAACAGTACTTGCAACCTGCCCAGACCCATGCTTGATGTCAGTTGGTGCAATGAACAGGTTTAGTCACAGTGGTTCCATTTGACTTGTCACCAATTGATGCAGTAAATTATAGTAAATTTATCCTTTGTTGACAGTGAAACATCCTCTGTTGAGCACAGAAAGCAAGATATGCAACTAAGTTTTGGAGTCTTGCATAGACTGGGTATTAAAAGCTTATTAGTGAGCTCAATTACTTTGGTAACCAACATACCTATTTTGTTTCAGAATTGTTCCTTATTTGTTGTGCTTTGCATAATTTTGCTGATTTGATCTTATTTAGAGCTCGTCCGATGCATTGGCATGGCAATATATATCAAAAATATTTGTTCGTAAAAGCCGCTACGCTATTGTTTTGTGTTTGGAAACACAAGTTGCTACTTCATCTCTGATTGATTAACAGAACTTCTCTGTGCTGTTCTTTACACTGCACAAACTTCCGACTACATCAACTAGTGCGTAATATACAGATCACTGCGCAGTTGTAAGAAACCATTATATTACATAACATTAGCTCACAGGATTTTGCAAGGTAAGCAGATGGCTTCCTGTGGAAAAATCAGGGTATGTGCTGTGGTGGTTGATTTGTTTTAGTGACCCAGGTTTGTGCAGAATTCAATGTTGTATGGTTCTTCATTGCAATCAAGTGATGGTTTTGCCACTGTTTGCAATGAGTCATGCATTGTTGTTTATGAGTGCAGGCACATCCACAAAGGAGTACTTTTATCTATAGTAATTTGTCACTCAGATGGTGTTAACTGACATGCTGTTTTATCTTCAACCTGTTGGACTACATTTGTGGATGGTTTCCATATATTACTGTTGTTTGTATAATGTGTCGTCTTGATTTCATGTCATCATGTCATTTATATATATGATGACACTTATTAAATGCCATCTTCATAATTACTCCTTGCTCTCATGCTTTTGTCATTTGTAATTTTATTGCATATTTGTATATGTTCCTAACTTACCACAATCTGCTCTTTCATTTGTAGCTTGTGTAATTATTCCATTTGTTTATGTGGCATACAACTGAAGGAAAAAATGCACTGTGATGTCTATCAACTGTGGTTTGAGTAATGCAAAAATATTGGCATCGGTATTGAAAATTGAAAAACAATCAGTCGAGCTCTAGCTTTATTATTGCAGATGACATCTCTTGAATCCACGGGTTTTGCATCATTCTTCCAAATTATAGTATTAATGGTGTTTTGTTTTCCATGTTTCACTGTTTATTGCATGAAATTCTTAATTTAAGTCTAGCATATGAACATAGTGTGTGACATTTCGTTGAATGCTAGTTTTCTAATGAAGTATATAAATTGTGTGCATGGCCTTGCTTCATGTTAATGTGCACAAATCTTGTTCAATTTCTATGGGTTTATCAACCTTGGCCGTTAATATTTAGTGCTATTAGTACTACATCCAAATTTTACTAAAATAATTTTCTGGTTCCAGATAAGAACATACTGTTGAAATTTTCATGAGGGAGTAACAGTCTCTTTGGTTTCAAGGCCTTCTCTACTTATGTGCAATCAGCAAAAGAAAAGCAATATTTTAAAATGTTTTTAGAACTGGTTCAGGGCCTTATGTCCATGCATGGAAAAAGTAATGCTTACACAAGAAAAAATTTTGCTATGCATGGCATCTCAATATTTCACACCTTCACTAGCGGCAGTGTGGACCTAAATCAGCAGTTTTCACATGTATTAGCAACTCCAAACTCACCAGGTGATTGTGCTAGAGCTGTTCAAACCCTTAAAAGACTCAACAAGTCTTTTAAGAAAAAAAACTTCTTTGGTTTTCTGTTTCAAATTTTTTGCGAGTGACACCATAGGTGGAATAGTTTTAGGCCTTTTTGGCCCACTTCATTTGGCTGGGACCAAACCACCAGATGGTAGTATTTTGCTCAAGTTTTTACTAGAAACTAGGCTAAAATCTGAGTCTTTTAAGACTTTGGACATATTGCTAGGGTTTGGGGTTCAAAGGTTAAAAAACAAAAAAGTTAGTTGATCCCTTTATTAGATAATTAATAAATTTGTTGTTTCGACTTCCAGAAATGCTAGAAAGACGATGAAAGGCTCAAAAGACTCGGATTCTAGCCTAGTTCCTAAAAAAAGCTTGAGTGAAATACATCCATCTAGTGGTTTAGGCCCTGGGCCAGGTAACATGAGCCAAAATGACTGAAAATCTACATCACTCATGATGCCACTCACAATAAAACCTATAACCAAAAATCTTTTTTCATTGCAGACTCAAAGACTTACCAAGTCTTTTGAGGGTTTCAACAGCTCTCTAGCACAAATGCCTGGCAAATTACGTAGTTGCGAAGTGGCGTGAAAATATTAGCTCATGCAGGATTTTTAGGTACAAAATGTTTGTACACTGGCCGTGTTAATTGTAGAAGACCAACATACAATTCTGAAATTATTTCATACTCCAGGGAGATCACCATAAGCTGTAACTATGTTTGGCACTGACTCTGGAGTGTATCAGGGTTAAGTCCCCAAGGATTTTTTACCTTCACTATTACCTATCTTCACTATCACAGTCAGGATTGATAACCATAATGATTTATTTTTTTTAATCAAAAAAATCTGATTTTTTAATTGTAATTCAGATTTTTATATTTTCATAATTTTTTGATTTAATGTGCAAAGGGTGGCTACCTAAGATTTGCAATTTCTAATTAGTTTGGTGACGGCGATTGGCGGCAGGCCTAAGCCTGAATTGTGCTTCTTGCCAGGGCGGTTGAGGTGAACGGTCTTGCCCAAGGAGTGCTACAGCAATTCACTCAGTTGCTATGGATTGAACACCCAACCTTCCAATTGAGAGGCGGACACTTTACCACTGAGCTAATGCCGCCTCCATTTTAACAACAGACTTTGCACCAAAGAGGGTGGCAAGCTTATATTTTGTAGTTTCAATTTTAACAACGAACTTTGCACCAAAGAAAGTGGCAAGTTTGTATTTTGTGCAAGTATTTTTAATTTTAAACATTGTTTGATATTACTTTTTTGTGCTTAATTTCTTCTTGTACAGCAACTAGAATTCAGCTGAACTTTCATTCAAACTTACTTTGAAATTATGCATCACGCTTAAAGCAAATCAGTTCATAACACCAGTGTACAAAACGAACTATTTATTGGATGAAATGTTTAACACTTACGGCATGGTAAAAAACTTGCACAAAATACAAGTTTGCCACCCTGTTTGGTGCAAAGTCCATTGTTAAACTTGATAATTGTAATGCAGCTTTCACTAGTTCAGCTTTTGCAAAAGTATAACTTACATGCATAAAATGCTAAAAACCTATAGTATATGCATTACTATGAATCTGAATCAAAAATATGTTCTAAAACTGATATTTCTACAGTCAACAACCTACATATTTGCTGGAATTTAGATGTAACTTTTACTTTATGTCAGGCCTGCAGTCATGAGGGCATTCAGGGACAGTATCCCTAAATTTTTTTGTGTACCCCAAGTTTTGTTGTGCCCAGAAAAGCTTGTTTTTAACACATAATATTGCATAAAGAAAAATCTTTCCCCCTAACAGTTTATTTTGCCCTCAAAACCTGGTTACAGGCCTGCTATGCCAGCCTACACTTTCAAACTTGTGGCATTCTGATTTCTGAGTCTACAAATGTTAGTGATTTTAGTCCACATATCAGTTTTGCAGTTAGTTGACATAGAATCTGTGACCTCACAATTGCTATGATTAGTAAAACTTTAATTGCTTTTATAACTTGTGTTGTTGTAAGAAGTCTCTGCCTTCTTTAACAATAAGTGAAACCGATTAAAATACCAATTATATGTGTCATACAAATCACAGAAAACTGCAAACATGCATATAATTTTTTACGTGAATTTTTTGGTTTTATCACTGAGTTAAATGAAATGATTTAAATCAATCAACCCTGACTAGAAATAGCTGAACTTCAATTCAAACTTTTTTGTGCTTATCCAGTATCCCTTAAGCCAAATAAGTTCATAACACCAACCAGTGTACGAAATAAAATATTTATTGAAATACCAATATTGAAACTGCCAGTTCAGTAATTTCATTGACACTAATGGCATACGTGCATAAAATGTTAAAAACCTATGACAATAACATACCTGTTTCATGAAACAAAAATATGTTCTGTAACTATGTTTACAGTAAACAGCCTTCATATTTGATAAAATTTAAGTGCAACTTTCACTTTGTGCCAGTCTACACTTTCAAACTTGTGGCGTTCTAACAGATGACTTCTGAATCTATAAGGGTTAATGATTTCAGTCCTCCAAATGTCGTTTTTGCAGTTAAATGACATAGAATCTGTAACCTCACAGTTGCTATGATTGATAAAATTTGAAGTGGTTTTAACTTGTATTGTCATAAGAACTCCTTACCTTCCACACTATTACTGTATAGGCCATGTGAAAATCTTTTGGAATGCTATTTAAATATGTCATAGACATCACACAAAGCTGTAAAGTAGCATGATTTTATTGGTTTTTATTGCTTTATTTAAATCATTATTTTTATTGGTTGATTTAAATCAATCAACCCTGATCACAGTTGGTCAGGACCATGCTTTGAAGCAGGCATATCATAGCTATCTACTGTAGAGCTTGAACAGTTTCTAATTATTGTACAAATGAACTTGACACTTTCATGTCCGGTCTAAATCAAGCGGTTCGCGTCAAAACAACTGTATCGCACGTGGCTTTGTGTGCGTGTAACTCTGACACCAAAAGCAGTAAAGAGCTGTTCAAAGACTAAAAAGATGCGGCAAGTCTTCTAGTCTGCACTTGAAAATAATTTTTTGGTTGCGGGGTTCAGATTTTGTGTGAGTGACGTCATAAGTGGAGGACTTTAGGTCACCTTGGCCCACTTCACCTGTTCCTAGGCCCAAACTGTTAGATGGTAGTATTTCACTGAAGTTTTCATTGTAAACTATGTTACAATCCGAGTGTTTTGATACTTTGGATGCCTGCTGGCGTTTCGGGTTCAAAAGTTACGATCTAAAGTAATAAAAATATTTGACAAATTAATTAATTAGATGATTTTATTAATTAATTAGATATTAATTACATGATTAATTAATTTATGATCAATTAGATAAGTAATTAATTTGTTTATTTTAGATCATAACTTTTGAACCAGAAACGCTAGAAAGTTGATCAAAGGCTCAAAAGACTCGGACTCGAGCCTAGTTTCCAATGAAAACTTCAGCGAAATTCTTTGGCCTAGCGGTTAGGATCTCGGCCAGGTAACATGAGTCAAAATGGCCGAAAAATGTAATTAGCTTACAATTAGAGAATTATATGAAAATGTTTGCGAAATGCTAATAGTTTTGTAATAGGTAGAGTACCAATCTGTGCTTCCAAATAGTTTGTGCAAAAAAATGGTGTAGTGGCATTCATGATCAAGTATTTCCTATACATAATAATGGAAATTTGCTGATATTGTTGCAATCGGAAATCCCGAGCAGCATATGCGCAAAGCTTCACACCGAGGCAGCAAGCAACAATAGAGATCACCCGACGAGATCACTCTATTATTGCTTGTTCACGCCACACATATATACTTTTGTTGTTTGCGCATATCCTGTTCGTGGTGAATCACACAATCAACGCAACGCCACCGGAGAGGTTGCAACAACATCCCGTCCTTTTTACAACGAACCACACCGATCGCACGTTCTTTTGTGTGAAGGCTGAACTTGGCATGACCTTTACATCCTGGTCACAGCACCATTTTGTTGCGATCGGAAATCCCGAGTGGCATGTGCACAAAGCTTCGCACCGTGGCAGCAAGCAACAATAGAGATCACACGCCGCGATCACTCTATTATTGCTTGTTCACGCCACACATATATATTTTTGTTCTTCGCGCACATTCCATTTGTGGTGAATCATACAATCAAGGCAATTCCACAGGAGAAGTTGCAACAATATGATACATCAGGACCAATATATCAGCATACTGACTTGTCGTATTGGTCAAGCTCTATATGGTTCTGAGTGAATTATAAGACTGTGAAACCTGTGTTTCATCAATTCATAGCAGTGAACATTGCTTTCAAATATGCATCAAATATGGTACACTCTCTTAGTCATAGAGATTGGAAATCAGAAAGCTGACTTAGTTGTAGGTTATCAGTATTAATGTGTGACTGCTTTGAAGAAAACTGGTGCAGTAAAATGCTTGGTGCTTATCAGTAGAACTTCCCATGTTTGTTAGAAATAAGGCTGCACAATGGGCTTCTTTCTATAATTTTTTGCATTTTTGGACTCATTAGGAACTATTGTATGCAAAACATTATGAACTGATTGTTATTGCAACAGAAAAGGTTTAATGTATGACTGCACAGAAAGATCATGGTTCTCTGCCTTGCTGCTCATTGCACTGAGATGTTCTCTGTTAACTGCAACAGTTTTTGCATGGTTAATATTCTTTTTCAACATGTTGTGAGTCAGTGTACGATATGGTTGTACAGTAGTCCCTGCTCATTAAGACCACAATTGATAAGCCCAAAATTGTCAGGTCCGGAATTACTCCATTTATTCGCATAATGAAAAACCTGCTTTTCAAACCAAATACCTTGCTTAATAAGCCTAATTTTTGAACACGTGTGCCTAAAATTGGGTAAAAAAGCATTGCAACTAACACTTCCTTGTCTTTCATTCAACGGTTTCATACTCCGTAACACAATACTTCTGACCTAGTTCTCATCTCAACTATTTTATCACAGATCGTTTATTTTGTGCTGTAATTGATAGGCAAGACAACTGGTGCTCTGTAGAATTTATTTTTGAAAATGTTTTACAAAACAAAGAAACTTAGTCATTACCTGTAACTGTTGTGAACAGTCTTAATGGATTTAGCAACTTTAGTGATAGTACAGTTGGCCATACTCATTTATGCACATGACAGTGGCGGAAATTTGTCCCCTGGTTAATAAGCCCAAAATTGTCTGGTCCCGAAGTGGGCTTAATAAATGGGGACTACTGTACTTCGAAATCAGGCATTAGCCACTCTTTTTGTGCCATTTTGCAACTCTGTAACTCACCAGGAGATAGAGCTAGAAAGCTGTTTAAACCCTCAAAAGATGTGCGAGTCTTCTAGTGAGGGTTTAAAAAAACAATTAGAAAATTTTGGATTTCAGTTTTTTTGTGGGTGATGTCATAAGTGCAGTAGATTTGGGCATTGTTGGCCCATGATATCGGGCCCTGGGCACCATGGGCCAAAGCCAATCTTTTGACTCGTTTTTAGTGGAAACAAGGGTATAATATGAGATTTGGGAAAGCTTTTCACTGGCTTTCTTGCATTTCAGGTTCAAAAGTTGTGGCCTAAAAAAAAATTAATTAACCCCTAATTAAATCCACCCAACTCCAAAGGTGTTAAGCTTCTTTCAGTAGAATTTGTCTTGACAGCTGTGCTTCTTTAGATGTTAAATGTTGGTGCCATATTTTTCAGACCATAAGGCACATGTAAAATCCTTTAATTTTCTCAAAAATTAGAAGTGTGCCTTATAATGCGGTGTGTCTAATGTATGAATCTGGTTGTGCTTTCTCATCTAGAACAAATTGTTTGTGGTAAACGGTGCTATAATTGTTAGCTATGATTTTTTTGTAAACAGGCCATTGTGTTTCCCAACAATTGTGATGATCAGTGTGTGTGGTTCCAACAGTAGCGAACACATACCACAGATGGTATTACTCTGCAAGGCTCCTGACTACATTGGCACACAGCGAATCAAGCACGCACATAACTTTTATTATATAATAAAAGTTATATATTCTATTCATGTCTAGCATATTAGACCTGTGTGACAGATTAAACACCCAGTGACAACTCCCGTTCTTGGGAGTTACTATGAAATTGATACAGTTTGACTAGCAAGTTTTACCTCATTTAATGCGCCTTGTAATCTGGTGCATCATATGAAAAAAGCAGACCATTCAATTTTTGATACTGTGGCTTATAATCCGGTACGCCATGTGGTCTGAAAAATATGGTAAATCTAGTTTTTCTCTGTAAGTGTGCCTGCATGTTGGCATGGTTGTATCAGCCTTAGAATGTTTGCTACGTAAAGCCCCCATAATTTTTCATTTCTGATCTGTTTGCAGCATGGTGGAGGATGCTTTTCTCTTGACATCTTCTCACATAGTGGGCAGTCTCCCTCCTGGCAACCACGTCACTGGCTTTCAGTTATTTCATTGTTCATCAAAATGTTTGTGTTGTGTTATTTTCGTAACTGCTGACATGTCTCTCATGCAGCTATAGATTAGCTTCTAAGTGTTTTTATAGAATATGTAATATCAATTGCTAGTAGGGAAGTGAATAGCAGCTGGTATGAGCAATTGAGCACATATGCAGTTCAAGAAATTAAGGTTACAAGCACCAAACAGAACTTTCAGAATTTATTTGGCAATTAGAATGAAAGGGTTAAGTATAAGATTGATTAGTCTATTCCCAAAACACAAGCAATAAGTGTGGCCCACAAAATTACAGCTGTAGCATAACTGTTCTTTATTTCACTGTTATTTCTGTCATTTGTTCCATAATAGCATTAAAACTTGCCGTAACGGTATTCACCAGCTTTTATTATCAGACATCATGACTAAATTATTTTGGTCATTTCAAAAAAATATTCGATCTATGACTGAAAAAAACAGCTGCATGATAGAAAAATCCAAGTTTTGGAAATTGTCTTAAAATATCAACAAAACAAACAAAATCTTGATGAAACATTGGTGTATAGCAAATTGAAGTTGGCCAACGTTTAACAGTCCACAAAGGGGTCAGGGCTTCTAAATGATTATCTCAAAGAACATGTGTGGCAGATCCACAATGAGAAAAGATCATCACAATATAAAATTGTCAAGGGGACCAGGCAAAGATTAGGATCACTAAGTTGGTAATGATCAGTGGACTGCAATTGACAACCCCCAGAGAATCTAAAAAAAGCCAGGCCAATATAGTGGTCCAGGTTTAGTTGCAGCGGCTGCCTGAGCAGAGAAACATTCCCCATCTCCCTATTGGTTCCCAAACCAAAATCAATCTGTGTGTATTTGACCCATACCATATTTACTCGAATGTAAGCCGCACAAAATGGTGGTGAAAATTACTGTAAGCTGCCCTTGATTTTAAGCCACACATTAACACAGGTTACCTAAGTCTCTGAGTTACTTTTGCACACTAACACATTTCACATTTATTCATAATCTTTGTAATGTTGTTTACACCTCTACAACTGCTTTCTGTTCATCATTATCCCCCCTGTGACAGATGTGTACGTGATGCTGAAGGGAGTAGAATGTGAAAAGAGAGTTAGGTCAAAAAACGTAGCCAAGGAAAGACTGAGCATCATCTTTACCTTTGCATAAGGTTAAGACATAAAAAAATGTAAGTCACTCTTGATCATAAGACGCATGAGATGATGAAAAAAATTTAAGCTGTGGCTTACAATCGAATAAATGTGGTATTCAAAGAGTGGATTTGATCCATAGAAGCCCTTTCAGGCGTCAACACTCTGGGCCATGTGGACCTGGGAAGAATTTTGGCTAAAGGGTATTGCATCCTAATCACTGGTTGCACTTTAGTTCCATGCCTTGGAACCAAAAGACCTCTAAACAGGAAATTAACTTGGTGCGAACTCTGGTGGGCACCAACAACCACAGTAAACTATGCAAGATAATAAAGTGCTAGTCGTTTAGACCAAGGGTCTCAAACATGTGGCCCGTGAGGGCTTTTTATGTGGCCCACGATGCTTTTTGGCAGTTTTCAAATACAGTAGAACTCGTCTAATTCGTCACTTTTTTGTCGGTCCCGACAGAATCCCTATGTTTTGTGTACATATCTGTTCGTCTAATTTGTCAATTTGCTTAATTCGTCACCTCTTTCTGTCCCTGAGAAGCGTTTTGTTCGTCTAATTCGTCATTTGCAGTTTTGCTTTAGATGTCTAAGCAGCTAGTATGTGTGGGAATTCAAACAAATTAAGCATCTTTATCTGAGAATTGTTGCACCTTGCACTTTGTTTATCGAATTTGTACACAAGGTACAAAGCGCGACCCGACTCCCCATTGAGAAAACGCAGAAAAGTTTATTAAAGATTTAAAAGGTGCTTGATTAAATGGAGGAGTCCAGATAGAGCAGAGGAATTAATTGTTGTATTCAACCATAACGTCATAAACTTGTATTTTACTGCAAATAAGACCACTATGTATGTATACGAGCTACTATGATAAAGCATATGAGCTTCTATGATAGAGTTTTCACCTGTTTGCGTAATTTGTCACTTCGCTCAATTCGTCACTTTTTTGTAATCCCCTTGAGGTGACGAATTAGGCAAATTCTACTGTAATTGGTATTTAAGTTAATTAGCTCATTCACTGAATCACCAGTGTCTGAATGTGCTTGGCCAACAAGTGAACAAGTTCCTTTCAAAGGAATGTAGAAATGATTTGCCTGTAACTCATGATATCTTTAGAAAGAATTAAGATGCAAAAGCTGTAGCCGAATAAGGTTCAGGTACCACCATTGTTGCGTCAGCATCATAATGCAGCCCTCGGTTACTGTATATAAGTCCTCATTTAGTACTTGGACCAATTGGAGTTTGAGACCCCTGGTTTAGACTGTGTAATGCAGCATTTTAAGCTTTTCTGTTTGTGTTAACAATTTAACTGTTTTGTAGCATTTGATGCATGGTGAAATTGATTATGCACGTACCTAGTTAGCCTCAAAATAAAATTCTGGTTTCAACAAATATGTGTCAATCAACTTTTTGTTGACACCTTTACATCATGATATTTTATGCTGTATTCTTAACTCCATCATCTGCTTCATACAACATTTATAAATAGAATGTGTTTGTTTCGAGTGTCCTGAAAGTCTCAGTTCGTAGAAACATATTAAGACTATTCAACACATTTTTGAGCTCTATTTGTAAGTACTGCTTTGTAATGGATTTATTTAAATTTATTCAACCTTAAGTAACATTTCTACAAGAACAGCTAAATCAGTGTTTCCCAATCTTTTTTGGCTAGCGCCCCCTTTTCTGACAAACAAATTTCTATCGCCCCCCTACCATGCCTAGCACACATGTTATACACAAATTTTTCGTATTGTATAATATTTGGTATCTTTGAAAATAATTAAAACAAAAATGAGCGCAAAGATGCATTTCGCTATAAAAGTTAATTTAGTAAATTAACTCATTTAGCAGTTGGAAACTGTTAGAGTCCATGATTTGAAAACTGCTTGAGTTCATGACGGTCTCGATTTCGTTTGAACAGCATGAAGCTTGGACAAGAAGGTGGAGATTGCTGATTTGGCTTTAATGAGGTTAACATCATTCCCTGCAATTGCAAATTAACTTCACTGAACTCCGTGAAGATGTCTGTGGACTGTGACAGCTGAGATACTGTATCTGTGACACCCTTTGACAGCCACCTTCTGTGTGCAGCAACAGGCGTACAAACCCTCTTCATCATTATCCGAGTGCACCACATTGCTTAGAGTTAACAGAACACTTCTAAACCCTTTGGTATCCTTTGATCAATCCATTAATACTCTGCCACATTTTTAGGAAATTTTGAGTTCAGAGCAGTGCAGGATTGAATTTAATCTGCAGATTTTAAAAGTATTTGAACTTGACCGTGACACTTACAGTCATCCGCTGGCTCTACCATCTCTCTCTTGTTTGATTACCTTGGCGCTGCTCAAGCTAAAGTGTGTTCTGAAACACACTTCGGTTGTCCGGAATCTTTTCGATTCCCTCTAGGTAACTTATTCTTGTTGGCACCTAACACTATCTGTAAAACATATAAATTGCCTTTCTGCTTTCGAATTGAACTTGTACTAGGTTATTATTATATTTGTGATCATTAAACCACTCCATCCAAAATTAGCTCATGCTTTTGCTTACAGGCTGGTTCTAAGTGCCAGCGTGCATTCTCACACCTGACCGGTGATAGTCACTGTAACAAAACGGGCATTATTAAGTAGCAGTTTACCTGTTCCAAGAAGTACAGCTGACGAAAATTCCAATCATAATCATTTCATTATAGAGGAGAACACTTTTACTGTGCAGCTTACCTTTAGTGATGGAAACTGTAGTTCATCAATTTATCTCCTAGCATTTCACCTCTGTTTTGTTTCCAAAATGCTAAGTTTTTGTTTTACAAATTACATACATACATGTTTGTTGATCATACTGTTTTTTATGACATTTGGTCACTCAAAGTTAGTAAGACGACAGAAATGTAATTATTAAGGGGGTCTCCTATCGTTCCCCAACCGCCCATTTCTGCTTCACCGCCCACTTTGGGAACCACTGAGCTAAATATTATGTTTGTGGTGTTTTTATTGATAATGCACTTCAATGTATCACGCAAGCACATGTTAGGTGTATTATTAACATTGTAATGATCACAGTGTGTGTATATATATATATGTTGTTAACTTTTGCTTTTTATGCTTCAGAGAAAAGGGACACCTGCATTTATTGCTGTTGTGTTTTTACAAGCATGAAACCAGTGCTGCTGTTTTTATTCAGACTGGGGTACAACATCTCATATGCTGTTTGTGGGAAGCTAGTTACTGGATTCAAAAGTTTGATTGGATTTGCTCTGCTGCCTGTAATTTCGTGCCAGTTTATGTTCATGTTGCTGGGAAGATCAGGTTAGCAGTTTTGGCAACATAGCATTTTGGACCAAAGCTATATCTTATCGAAATAACAATCGAAACCTTTCTTGGGTTTACCAATCCAAAATGGAGCCAATGGTGACATTGCTGGTCAATTTCATTGTGGCTGTAGTTGGATTTCTTTTAACCATGGAATTGATTCCTTCATGTACTCAGCAATTCATTGATGCCAAGTTATTTGGGAGAGATTTGAACAAACAATCTGATCGAAAAATCCCAGAACCATTGGGTGTGATTAGTGGAGCTGTCTTCTTGATTTGTATGTTTTTCTTTATTCCTATTCCATTCATGGATATGACAAAAGGGAATGGAAGCCTAAATTTTAACCAAAAGTAAGTAGCCTATTGTTGGTAAGAGGTATGTTATTGTCTGTTTTAAGTAAGTGGATCATTTTTAGTCCATATATAAACAACTTTTTCTTGCATGACTGTGTTACAACTTGGATATTAAGACTGTTATGTGTCTAATTTGATACTAGAATTAAGTTCTGCTTTTGATGGATATTTTTAATATATACGTTTTTACGACAAATTAGCAAAGAGACTTACCAAATCATTTATATTATTACCTGGATTCAGGCCTTTGGCAATATAACTGGCACAATTTAAGCTTCTCTTCGCAGTATTTGAATTATGACTTCGATGTAGTTTATTTGTATCAATGCTAATGAACTTAAAATGTCAATTTCTCTGTGAAATCAAGGAAGATGAAATTTTCTGATCAATAACCTGTTTGGAAAGACTTCCTAACTATATTTTGTGCACATGTTAATAGAGAATTCATACAGTTTCTTGGTGCACTTCTGTCAATTTGTTGTATGGTGTTTTTGGGCTTCACGGATGATGTTCTAGATTTGAGATGGAGACATAAGCTGACGTTGCCTACTGTGGCATCACTTCCTCTTTTGATGGTATATTATACAAATATAAGCAACACTTTGATCATCGTGCCGAAACCACTAAGATTTTACATTGGTGGTGAAGTTGATTTAGGTAAGATGCTTTTTTTGGTTTGTTGGAGATAACAAAAGATAAAAACAAACAATGCCAATAAACTGTATAAGGTAATGAAAAAAATAAATACAAGGCAACATTGCTGTTAAAGAAAGACGAAGCAAGTAATTTGTTATAAGCAGGTTTACCAGATGGTGCTTATTTCTAAGATTTGTGCTTATTTTGAAGAGCAATGTCTTAGAAAATAACAATGTGCTTATACTAACTGTCAATGAGATATAAAAAGCCCTTCTTCAAACTGAATGCTTTGATTTCTGCTTTAAACTCTTGGTTGTTATGTAATTTAACTAAAAAGCTGAAGATGCCTACTCAGTTGGTGAAACATATACTCAGCTAACATTCATTGTATTCTTTGCTCTGAAAAGTTCCCTTGCAATAGATCTTGCTATATAATCATTGTTATGAGTGTATCCAGAGTTGTGGAGTTGCAAGAAGTCAGAGTTTTTTAGGTGGAGTCAGTGTCAGATTCCTAACAACACCAAGGGCCGGAGTCAGATTTTTTTGTCCGACTCTGACTGCGGAAGTCCAACTGGATCATTTTTTACATCACACTCCCAAGTTGGGAATTTCTGTTGAAATGGCATAATTTCATCTGAAACTTTTGTTGAGACAGGGAATTCTTGCTGTGTACCATGATATCCATTGATTGCTAATTGCTACTAAATTGTTGACAACAAAACTTCATTCACTTTGTGTTAACAATTTCGTGTCTGGTCTAAATCAAGCAGTTCACGCCAAACCAACCAGATCGCACGTAGATTTGCACGGGAATTTCTCCGGCCCGGTCAGCGCTACAGACCAAGTCAAAAGTTCAAAAGACTTGGCAAGTCTTGTAGTTTGCACTCGAAAAAATTTTTTGGTTCCGGGGATTGCGGATTTTTTGCGAGTGACGTCTTAAGTGGAGGGCTTTTACGCCACCTTGGCCCACTTTACCTGGCCCTGGGCCCAAACCGTTAGATGGTAGTATTTCGCTGAAGTTTTTATTGCAAACTAGGCTACAATCTGAGTCTTTTGATACTTTGGATGACCTGCTGGGGTTTCGGGTTCAAAAGTTATGATATAAAGTAATAAAAATATTTGACTAATATAGTCAATTGGATAATTAATTTGTTTATTTTACATCATAACTTTTGAACCAGAAACGCTAGAAAGTTGATCAAAGGCTCAAAAGACTCAGACTCGAGCCTAGTGTCCAATGAAAACTTCAGCGAAACACTTTGGCCTGGCGGTTGGGCCCTAGGCCAGGTAACATGAGCCAAAATGGGCTAAAAACTACTTCACTTATGACATCACTCACGAAAAATCCGCACCCCTAACCAAAATAATTTTTTTTCGAGTGCAGGCTAGAAGTCTGGCTGATCCGTTTGAGTCCTTGAACAGCTCTCTAGCGCAAACAGCGGATGAGCTATGGCATTGGTAAGGCAACCGACAACTGCTGGTTTTAGGCTGAAATCTAGGTATGAAAATATTCGTACCCCAGCTCTCAAAGTGATAACAAGTCAGAAATTTTGCAAAGGTCGGACATTTCGCCTCCGACCCCGCAACACTATTTACATCCTGTGGTTTCATTGTGACCAGGATTGATGAAAATTATGATTTTGTTTTTTAAATCAAAAAATCAGTCTTTTGATTTAAATCAAGATTTTTTTATTTAAATCAATATTTTTAACAACAGGATCGCACGTGGCTTTGCGCAGGAATTTCTCCAGTCCGGTCAGCGCTACAGACCCGGTAAAAGGCTCAAAAAATGCGGCAAGTCTTCTAGTCTACACTCAAAAAAAATTTTTGGTTGGGGGATGCGGATTTTTTGCGAGTGACGTCATAAGTGGAGGACTTTTACGCCACCTTGGCCCACTTTACCTGGCCCTGGGTGCCAACCGTTAGATGGTAGTATTTCGCTGAAGTTTATATTGGAAACTAGGGTACAATCTGAGTCTTTTGATACTTTGGATGACCTGCTGGGGTTTCGGGTTCAAAAGTCATGATCTAAAGCAGTGGTTCCCAACCGGGGAGGAATTCCCCCCTAGGGAGGAATTTCATGAGTTCAGGGGAGGAATTTCCACTTTGCAGTTAAGTTACCTATTCAGTGTACAGTAAGTGTTGTGCATCTTTTTATTGACATTGACTCTTTCAATAGTTATATCACTTTATATTTGTGAGTTATTTAGTG
>Ga0210059_1004051_pt1 | contig 23587 bp, 19 predicted proteins | sample Ectturendosymbi2_FD_188042 | JGI IMG/M metagenome (GOLD analysis project Ga0210059, IMG submission 188042) | Ecteinascidia turbinata endosymbiont from Florida, USA - Sample 2 (SPAdes) (version 2) | ecosystem: Host-associated > Tunicates > Ascidians > Unclassified | place: Key West, Florida...
AGAACTGAGAGATTCAGTATTGGACCAAGGGGGAGATTCTGGTGGACAAAAAAGTTAGAAAAGCCTTTGCAGACAGCATATCGTACTTCTTACGATAGCTCCTGGAAGGCAAAAAGGACGTAGAAAAAGAGTGGAAGCTATTCAATATACCTGTAGCTTCATCAGCTGCCCGGGTATACGGACGGAAACAACTCGATGTGGCGAATAAAGACAAAACGTAACTCTTTGGTGGAGAACCAGGAGGTGACACATGCTCTTCAATCAAAAAAAGTATCCTTTCCGACATAAGCTGGATTCCGATAACTGGCAAGCCAATAAAGTGTTCTGACATTCAAAACGGCGTCTCCGCAGCAAACAGTCTAGAATTGCTGAATCCATCAAAGATCATGGGAGTATGTTCAATTGTTTTGTCGGCCTTGAGAAAACACATGACAGGCTCCCCGAAAAAAAACGGTGTACAAGGCACCGCAAAATTGGCAAATGAAACTGGGGTGATCATCCCCATACACAAAAAAGAAGACAAGGGTGAATGCACAAATTACCGGGAAATACCTCTCCCTAGTCTCTCTAGAAAATTGCACATCAAGTGTCTTGAAAAAAGATGCCGCGAAATGGTTGAACCAAGCTGGAGGACACCCAGAGCGGTTATCGGCCCAGTTGTAGTACTACAGAGAAGAGATCGACCGATATATCGGCCTGGCCAATACTATCGGCCGATATTTGGGTTTTACCGACATATCGGTATCAGCCAAAACGGCCTCAGTAGGTGTTGACAAAACTCTGTTATATTCCTCACGCATGCAGAAAACTTGCGCAAGAAAACACAACGAACCAAGTCAAGACAGTTATCTTGCAGCAACGCTAACAGGTGCGTTTTTATAAACAAGCATCAAGATCAACCATGGAGCACGCATCGGCCGTTGCAGCCGAAACAATAGAATCATCATCATTAATCATATCAATTAAAAATCATAGCAAAATATTGAACTTGCTGCAATTTAAAAAATTTTAGCTCATAAATCCTGATTTTTGCAGCTTTTGAAAAAAACGTAAGGCATAGAATACATTATATTTTTGATGATGAAGCAGAAAAAAAGGTTTAAAAATTTTGGAGATATCGTTTATCGGCTATCGGTCCATGAATGGCCGATATAGCGGTATTGGCCCCAAAAAAGCCATATCGGTCGATCTCTACTACAGACCTAATTTTCACACTGCAAAAAAAATTTGGAGAAATCTTAGGAGTATTCCAAAGACGTCTACACATGTTTTTTCGAACTCGAGAAAGCATACGACCGGGTCACTCATGAAAAGCTTTGGGCAGTGATGCGGGAGTACAGTGTTGACGGCCGCCTGTTACTGACCGTCAAGTCACTGCATTCCTGTTCAGAAGTTTGTGTCCGTATCGGCGGAGTTAAATCACAACCGTTCACAGTGGGCAATAAAGTAGATAGAGAAAGAGAGTTCACGAACAAAAAGCTATTTTCCATCTTTGAGAGACACAACGGACAAATCCTGAGAAAAAACTACAAAATATCGGAAAAACTGGCTCACCATTTGCTTAACCAACACAAAAAAATAATTCCAAAAACTCTCCAAAACTCCCAAAATTATTCCGAAATTATTCCACAAGTTTTGAAATACCTCTCTCAGATTCTGTCCCTCTGTGTCTCTCAAAGATGGAAAAATAGCTTTTTGTCGTGAACTTTTCTTTCTCTGTCTACTACGTATTCAATACCTTTCCACTTCGTATTTTACACTTCTATTAATACTTCTATTTACGCTTCTATTTGCACTTCTCTTATTCCACCCGCTTCGTCAAACCACTCTTCAATTAATTTTGACACATCCAAAGTGCAGGAAATACAGGTGTTCGAAACGAAATCGTCTCTATTTATGATGAGCTTTTACGACAAAAAGCTATCACTCGCAATGTTTACAAAAACATAGTGAATAAACTTAATGATTAAGCTCAATGCTTTCAACCCTTGAAGTCCCGCGATCGCCATAATTATAGCGCGGATTTTAAATGCATTAAAAGCTATAATTCGCCAGCTACTATAGCTACAGAGCTGTTCAAACCATCCACGGATTCAACAAGTCTTCTAGTTTCGATTAAAACAAAACGTTGTTTGATTTGGGTGAGGGGTTTTCTCTTGGTGACGTCACAAAGAAGGCAGGTTTTTGAATCTTTGACCCACTTTAACTGATCCTGGGCGCTAATCCAATGAGCTATTTTTATAGTTAAAAATTTGTTTGGAAACTAGATGATCATCCGCGTATAAAGAGCCCTTGATTGACCTTCTAGTATGTCTAGAACAAAAGTTATGGCCCAAAAACCCCGTTGTACTCAAAATTCCAAAAACTGCAGAAAAAGCATCAGTCTCCCACTGACAGCGTATTTGCCAGAGAAAAACTGCCGCGAGCTATCGATCGAGAGCTAATCGCGACGTTCGAGAAAGACTCGTGAAACCTTTTAGTTTGCACTAAAAAAAAACTTTTGAGGTTTGGGTTCGGGTTTTTCGGTGGGTGTCGTTAGAAACAGGGTAGGTTTTGCTATTTTTAGTTATTCTTTTATGACGTCATCACCCGGACAATGAGCCGAAATAGTGGCTCAAAGTTTGGTTGGATTCTACGCTGGAATATGAAGCTTCAGAGGCCTAGATCGACTTCCTGACGTTTCTGGTTCCCAAGTTATGGCCGAGAGACCCCTAATCTTGTAAGGATTCCTTAGGGAATTAGTGGGGATCCCCCTAATTATTTTTTGCTTGTTTTGCCATAACTTTTGAACCAGAAATGCTATAAAGTCCATCAAACCCTCTAAAGACTCGTATTGTAGCCTAGAATCCAAAATAACTTTGAGCCACAAAATCTAATGGATTGTTCGACTCCCAGGATATGACCTCATCATCCAAATGTAAACAAAATATGCATAAACATCTTCTCATTATGTAAACATCAGCAAAAAACCCGAGATCTCAAGCTAAAAATTTTTTTTTGCAGTCTAAACTACAAGTCTTCACGAGTCTTTTGAGGGCTTGAACAGCTCTCTAGCCAATTCTAACGACGAGTTATGGCCATATACAAAGGGGATGTTATTCAATCCCTGGTTTCCTTTTGTAGGGGTAGAAAGTTTGACCACTTTTTGGTTTGTGTGGCATAATTTTGTATCCAGATGTGCTAGAAAGTCGATCAAAGGCTCTAAAGACTCGTAGGATAGCCAAACTTGAGCGAAAAAATTGGCCCATTGGATTGGCGTCCAGGGCCGCGTAAGCTAGGCCTAAACTAAGCCAATAAAATGAAAATGACACCCCCACTTGTGACGTCCTCCCCCAGAGAACCACAAATCCAAAACGAAAAAATTTTTTTTCAATTTCAACTAGCAGACTTGCTAAATCCGTAGATGGTTTGAACAGCTTTCTAGCTCAATCGGCTGGCAAGTTATAGCGTTGCAAACCTTGCGCCAGAATTATGGCGATGCGCGGGATTGAAAGGGTTAAATAAACAAGAAATAAATATGTTCATACCAAAAAGAGGTTTTATTCGTGCTGATATGGCGGCTCTAGTTTGTTTTCAAACCTAAGAGATGTTCTACTAAAGTTAATGAGCGAAAACGTCAATAAGAAACAAATTGTTGACGCTGAAAATTGTCAAATCTTCGGGACAAACAGCTGGACAAAAAGCCATTGATTTTGCGAGTTCTAAATTGAACCCAAAATCAAAACAAGTTTTGTCAAAAATTACTGCTTCCATTCAACCTGCAATGTCAACAGGAACCGCTCGTGCTCATGGGAATAGACAAAACGCAATCAAAATTCAAGATCTTGTCAGACGCTTGAACAAAGATTAAATAATCCTATATAATAAACTAACATAATAAAGCAATGGACATTTTAAATATTGCAGAAGCTCCATCAGTAAATAAAAAAATTGAAGAATACGAATTTCATGAATATTTGCCTGTTACAGGTAGAAATTTGAATAATCCTAGAGAAATAAAAATCTCAATTGAGACTCAGGAGTTGTTCACACATCCAAGTGAAAGATATCTTCGTTTTGAAGGTAAATTGGTTAAAAATGCTAACGGCGCTCCTAATTAACAACGGTTTGATGTATCTTTTTAGCAATATTAAATACCAACTCTCAGGACAAGAAATTGAAAGCATTTTTCATCCAGGTCAAGAAACAACTTTGCTAAATTTGTTAAGATGTCTAGACGATTTTGAAAATAGTCAGGGTTTGAACAAAAACTGGTTCCAAGTTACGCATACAGCAGCCCATCTTGAAAATAATACCGGATTTAAAATCAGACAAAATTACATTATTCGAAAACCTGAGCCAAAAGGCACATTTTCTTTCCGTGTGCCTTTGCGACACATTTTGGATTTTGTGACGATTACGACAAAGTTGTCTTGGTTTCAACCATCAACTCACTCTTGTGAGAAAAGGCAATAATGACGCAATTTTTACAACTGTAGTAGTAGCGGCAGCCTGTGACAATCAAGCAAGACCAGCACCTAACGATGGAAAGGTTGTTCTTAAAAACCTGTCTTGGTTCATGCCTCATGTACTTCTAAATATTGAAGAAAAACTAAAACTTTACGAAACAATTGAGGCAAAAGCACGTCTTCCAGTAATGTACAGAATGATTCAGTGTGACTCCATTCCAGTACCACAAGCGAGAAGTTTTACATGGTGGTGGTCGATTAAATCAAGCCCAGAAAAGCCGAGATTTTTAATCATTAGTTTTCAAATTGATAAATCTGGAAGTCAAACAACCAATCCAGCAATTTTTGACCACTGCAATTTGACAAACATGTTTGTGATGTTGAACTCAAGACGATACCCAAAGACTGATTTTAAAACTAATTTTACCCAGCACAAATTCTCAAGAATGTATGGCGACGCTGCCGTATTTCGAACAAAATTTTACCATCTTGAAGAATTGAAGAGCAGAACAAAATTTACCATGATTAGTAATCCAAACATCACACCAGCAGATTACAAAGACCTGTTTCCACTGTTTGTTTTTGACATGTCGAAACAAAGTGAAAAACTTAAAAACTTCGTCACAGACATACAAATAAAAGCACAAATCTCAGAAAACATAGCTGCAAATACCGAAGCTTACGCGGTTGTGATTTCAGATAAAAATCTCATTTTCCAATCTGATGGAAACAAGACAAGAGTTGAGCTTACGTTAAATATAAATAAAAATATTTTTCATCATAATATGAATGACACAATTAGTCAAGATATCAAGACCAATTATGATGGGTGTTTTGAAAGACACCACAGGATTAACTCATTTGAACACAACATAAATGTGAAAAATCATACAAGAAAGGTGCACGTTGAAAATGTGATTGAAGTTGAAAAGAAACGAGATAAACGAAACCTACAAAGGAAAACACATCTTAAGTCGCTCGAGGTAATTAACATCGAAACAAATAAAAAAAAAATTTTTCAAGTTTGACACCGGCTTCAAAATTTTATAGAAAATTTTATTCTTTTTTCATGTGTAATAATGTAAAAGCTTGGGAAAATATAAAAATCAATGTAATTGATAATTTAAAATGAAATAAGACTTTCCGTGAGTCTACCTTCGTTTATCAATCTTTTTCTTATTAAGAAAAAAGATTGATAAATTTTTGTTTAAAAAATTTTTACTATATAATAAAGAACAGAAAAAAATATGGTAACTGTAAAGCACTTGAAACACGTTGCTAAACGAAATAATATTAAGAACTACTCAAAGCTCCGAAAAGAAGCTTTGCAAACTCTTCTAAGAGAACATCTTCCAATAGACGTCTTTATTGAAGAAATTCAAAGGTCAAATCGAGAAGAATTTATCAGAAAATTAGGCGTAGCAATAAGAGCGAAGAGAGCGAGTGGAGCGGTCAGACTGGTGAACGAACAGAAAGCGAGAGAGGAAACAGTGGCTCGTCGCCTGACGGCTCTGGAAACAGTCTGCTTGATGATGACAATCCAGAAATAAATGTTCGTGCGCTTCAGCCAACACAATACGTTCCACCTTCACCGCCAAAGAAATAAGGCTTAACGCAAAAAGTGGGAAAACGTGGCAAATAGGGTAATTGGTTGTTACGATTTGTTCCAGAACCTGTAAAAAGACCAATCAAAGATGCTTGGGAAGCTTTCAAGAAAAAAGTCCCGAAAATATTAATGTTTGAAGAAAGCAAAATATCTGCTTTGAAAGGCTTCACAAATCAGTTTTCCATTATAGCACCAAAAAATCCAACCTTAGACCCTAAGACGTTTTTGGTGGCTGTTAAACAAAAAGCTCTGGAACAATTCAAACCACAGACAATGGTCAGAGTTGTTCTGAGAGTAAATATGGAAAACTATGTTCCAGCAGCGATTGAAGATAACCAAATGGTTGAATTGCGAAATTTTCAGTCAAAAACAGAAATTATTCTCGAGTCTACAAATTTAGAAGTATGGATTGTTATGAGTGAACAAGTTCTTGAAAATATGGCAACTATTTGAATGAATGCAAGTGGTTGGATATTTCACTCATTAATCGAACTTTATAATCCACGAGGTGAGATATATGCCCTTGAGAGGAAGTTCATGGATTCGGCTGCCTAAGTTTCTCGCAGACAAAAAGGCTTTGATTAACATGAAAAATTCTGATATAATCAATGCTTCAAGTGGTGTGTCGCAAGAGAAGTGAATCCTGTCACAACTCATCTTGAACAAATAACAAAAGATGTGTGAGAACAAGCAGAATCGCTCAATTTTGCCGGAATCGAGCTTCCTGTGAACTTAAAAGACACAGGTAAATTTGAGAAAAATAACTCTGAGATTGCAGTGAACGTCCTTGGTTAAGGAAACAAAAAATTTTATCCTTTGAGAATTTCCAAGTTAAACAGAAAAACGGATGCAAATCTTTTACTTCTCGAAGACAAGCATTGTGTTTTAATTAATGATTTTTCAGGAATTTTGTCAAGTCAAATTTCTGGTCATCATGGACAAAATTTTTTCTGCTTGAGATGTTTAAACCATTTTTCGAAAAAAGAAATACTGGACAAACATTATGAATATTGTGAAAAATATGAAACGGTAAAAATTAAGATACCAGGAAAAGGTGAAAGGAACTCAATTTTGAAGTTTGAAAACCACAAATATTCAATGGAAATTCCGATTTGTTGTTATGCGGATTTTGAGTGTTTTACACGAAAAATTAACACTTGTGAAAATGACCCAGAAAAAAGTTAACACGAAAGCGTATCAAAAGCTTGAACCCAGTCGGCTTTGTTGCAATGGAAAGAAATTAAAACCACTTTAGTACATTAAACAAACAGAGGATGAAAACATCGTTGAAATGTTTGAGAAACGGATGCAAAAAATCTTAGAACGAGTCTGGTCGTCAGAAGTGAAACCGATTATTATGACTGAGGAAGACGTGATTAATTTTGAAAAAAGCGACAAATGCTGGATTTGTGAAAAATATTTTGAAGAAGGTGAGAGCGCAAGTGGTAGAAAGGTTTGTGACCATTGTGATTTTAGCAGAAAACTTCAGGGTGCGGCACATTCAAAATGCAACATTTTGTGTCAAAAACCTAAATTTGTGCCTGTAATATTTCATAATTTGAGTGGGTAGGATGCGCATTTGTTTGTAAAAAAACTAAACTTGATTGGGAGAGGAAATATCGATTGCATACCAAATACAGAAGAAAAATACATCAGTTTTTCTAAAAGTATTTATCAGAAAAATATATTTCAAAAGGAGAAAACAGTGGGAAAAAAGTCAATATTCAAATACAAAATTAGGTTTATTGATAGTAGCAGATTTATCAAGACATGTCGCGAACTTGTAGGAAATCTAAATGAGGACCGGTTTAATCATGTAAAGAGGGTGTTTGGAAATGTGAATAGCGATGACTAAACTCTTGTTGAGAAAAGGTGTATTTCCATATGATTGGTTTGATTCTTTTGATAAATTGAGTGAAAACATTTTCCAGGAAAAGAAGAGTTTTATTCAATGTTGAATAACAACGAAATTTCTGATGAAGACTACGAACATGCTCAAAAAGTTTTGAAGCATTTTGACATGAAAACTATGAGGGATTATCATATTTTGTATTTAAAATTGGACGTTTTGTTTCTTACTGATGTGTTTGAGAATTTTCGAGACATGTGCATGGAAACTTATAAGCTTGATGCGTGTTGGTATTTAACAGTCCGCAGATTGGCTTGGAGTGCAGCCTTTAAAATAATTGAAGTTCAACTCAAACTGTTAAGTGATCCTGATACGTTGTTAATGATTGAAAAAGGCATTCGCGGAGGAGTATCAATTATTTCAACACGATATTCCACGTCTAACAGCAAATTCACAAAATATTATAATTCAGATGAAAAATCAAAGTTTATTCAATACCTGGATGCTAACAATTTATATTGGTGAGCGATGTCAAAACCGCTGCCCGTTCGTGATTTTGAGTGGATGTCTGAATGTGAAATTGAAAACTGGGAGCGCTTTTCAGAGCAGGAGGTAAAAGGGTGCATTCTTGAGATTGACCCTGACTATCCACAAGAGCTTCATGATTTACATAATGAGTATCCTTTAGCACCCGAAAGACTTATCATAAACAAAGTTGAAAAATTAATTCCAAATTTAAACGATAAAACAAAGTACGTATTCCATCATACGAATTTGAAGCAGTATCTGAGTTTGGGTATGGAATTGAAAAAGATTCATCGCGGAATTTCGATTCATGAAGAGGCTTGGTGAAAATCTTATATTAGCCTGAATACTGAACTTCGAACAGAAGCTGATAATGCAAAAAATGAGTTTGAAAAAGATTTCTTTAAACTCATCAATAATTCCGTATTTGTCAAGACGATGGAAAATATCAGAAAAAAGGTTGATGTAAGACTTGTGACAAATGAAAGGGCGGCGAAAATATTGGCTTCGAAGGCAAATTTTGACGGCAGCGTGAGCATATTTAACGAAAATCTTATAGCAATACATATAAAAGAAACATAACTTTTTTTCAACAAACCTGTTTATCTTGGAATGTCAATTTTAGTTTTATCAAAGACGTTGATGTATGACTTTCATTATAATTATATGAAAGAGAAATGTGCAGAAAATTGCCAACTTTTGATGTTGGATGCAGTTAGTTTGATGTATGAGATTAAAACAAGATTTGTACAGAGACATAAAAGATGATATTTCAGAAAAATTTGATACATCACACTTTCAGGAAACGTCTGGGATTCCAAGATTAAATAAGGAAGTTCCTGGAATGTTTAAAAATGAATGTGGAGGGCAAATAATTTTAGAGTTTTGTGGTTTGAGAGCAAAATTGCATTCATATAAAATGTGTGAAGATGGAGAAGAGAAAAAGAAGTGCAAAGGAATAAAGAAAACAGTTGTCTCAAAGTCAATACATTTTGATAACTACAAACAGTGTTTGTTCGCGGGAAAGGAAGAACTGCAAAAAATGAGTGTTATTCGAAGTCACGAACATGAACTTTTTACAGAAGAAATTAATAAAGTTGCTTTAAGCGCAAGGGATGATAAACGAATCGTTTGTGAAGATAAAATCAATGCACTTTCTTATGGACATTATTCACAGGTAAAATAAAGATGTTTTGTGCTATGCCACACAATTTAGACAGAGGAAAGAAATCTCATTCTTATCTGTGTTTGAGATTTTCACTTACAAACTTTTGTTCAAGTTTGGGAAAAGAAAAAATGTTGAAGCAAATAGATGCAGCTTTTGAAACGTGGCAGAGTGTGTGTGGTTTAAAATTCAAAAGAGTTGAGCCTGATGAAGATTGTGAGATTAAGATAACATCCTTAAATAATCATGATAATCAAATTGATTGTCCTTATAAATTGAATGGACAAAAGGCGGGACTCTTGCCCATGCATTTCACCCTAGCGAAGGACAAATTTGTGGAAATATTCACTTTGAAAATGAGAACTGGGCTTCTGAAAAAACAAAACCAGGTGATGGAAAATACAATTTATTTTCATGCTGAGTACATGAATTAGGACATTCATTAGGATTGTACCACTCCAATGAAAAAGATTCTGTGATGGCACCTTTTTACCGTCTTGGCTTTTCGACGGAAAATATAAATGAAATTCTTGGACCAAGTTATATAAAATCAATGCAAGAAATGTTCTGCAAACCAAAGACTGTTGAAGTAAGAGTGGTGGTTAACTCTAAAAAAGCGAAAGTCATGATTAGAAAGATTGTCAAAAACTCTAATCCAGAAAAAGTAAAAATTGTTTTCACTCTGAAGCCGAGATTTTTTAGTGGGAGCGACACAAAAGTTGCAGAGGGTTCTGGAGACACAGGGTATACTGGAAACACAAGGGACACTGGGAGCTCCGACGAAAATTTTGAAGTACAATTTCAAAAGTTACTGAGAAGGCTATCCAGACTGGATATGTGAAAATTAATTGAAGAGTGGTTTGGCGAAGCGAGTGGAACAAGTGAAGCGTAAATAGAAGTGTTAATAGAAGCGTAAATAGAAGTGTAAATAGACGTATAAAATACGAAGTGCAAATAGAAGTGGAAAATACGCAGTGGAAAAGCATTACATATGTAGTAGACAGAGAAATAGAAGTCCACAGACAAAATGCTTTTTTTCTATCTTTGAGAGACACAGAGAGTAAAAAATCTGAGAGAGGTATTTCAAAACTTGTGGAATAATTTTGGGAGTTTTAGAGAGTTTTTGGAGAGTTTTTTGGAGAGTTTTTGGAATAATTTTTTTGTGTTGGTTAAGCAAATTGTGAGCCGTTTTTTCTGATATTTTTTAGTACTTTCTCAGAATTTGTCCCCTGTGTCTATCAAAGATGCAAAAGAGCTTTTTGTCCGTAAACTCTCTTTCTCTACCTACTTATTAAGACTCTCACAAGGATGTGAGGTGTCACCACTCCTCTTCATAGTCGATATGAATTGGATAGAGCGAAAGCAGTGGCGTGCAGGGTTTGGTGATGCCTGGAGCGATTGCTTGATTGGATGCCCCCTTCCAATTGCTAGTATTGAGCAGTGGCTTATGGTGGTCATTGTTACTGGATATACGTTGTTTGTGACGTTGCAATATGACGTCATATTCACGTTTGCAAACCAACGTTTTGGCGAAGTTTGTTGACACAACATGCATATTCAGGGACGCCGGGGTAGCGGTAGGGCAGGGAGACTAGTTAAAGAGTTGAGGGCAATGGAAACTGATAAAAAACAAAAACAATCGTTAGAAATTATGTTTGTTTCTGTTCATCAACAACGTTGACCTCAAAAATAATAACAGAAATTATAAAAAATTATTCTGAATTTTCTGGGTGCCCGAATCGCTGCAACAAAATTGTTTCAAGTCGATCTTGATAAACCATGAAATCACCTATGATGCTGTTATGAATTCACCTTCGCCCACGTTGCCCGCTTTTTGAAAGGGTAGAGGGGACAATCCCCCACCATGCCTCCATTCTCTGGCGTCCCTGTGCATATTATTTTGCACGCACTCTCTTTACTCGTTGTTGTAGGCTACAATGTGTCACTGTGAGGAACAAAAATCAGCAGTCTCCAAAGACAGACCAGTTTATACCTCCACATATATCCGACAACGTGTTAAAAGTAGAACACACTCAGCGCGGCGTCAGCGCAGTTCACAACTCCAAAAATACAAGGTTGCGCAAAAGTCTATTTGAACAGCAGTCGATCAGAAGGTATGTGGCTGGTATGGCGGACACCCAGGGTTCACAGTTTGAAACTTGCTGAACTACGCAAGAATTGATGCACATAAAGTACGCAAAAAAATTTTCGTTTGTGGTTATGTGTCTGTTATATGTACAACCACTGGGGAGCAGTACAAGTACGGGCGTGTGTGAGCCGTTATGATCAATCCACCTGAACTGCCAATTAACGATGAAGCTCAAAATGATGCATGTATTGCAAGCGCAGGTGTGCAGCTGTATTAACACAAACAACGAATCAGGAAGCTAGTGCGATGCATCATAAAATCAGCTAAATCAAGCAAGTTGAAATGGGACAGTTTTGAAATTTGGCTCAGAAAATCAATTAAGCATTCATAGTTGTCTTCAGGGTTGATGTAATTGGACCCAACTAAAAAAACACCCGTATTTGTTCAATAAGCCCACTTAAAAAAACAATAAAACCCACCAAAAATCACACTTTTTTCTTTTGCTTTGAAAAAATACTATGAAGTAAAAAGTAAAAAAAGCAGCACACTTGCAGAGTTAATTGCAAATTTGTTTTCAATGAAACAAAACGAACAGCAACGGAATTTGAAGGACTTGAAAAAAAGACAAGAATAATTCGAACAGTTTGAATAAAGTCTGCTGTTTATCTTCTTCAGCTCTGCAAAATCGGTATATTTTCATCAATTTTTCTACCTTCTCTGCATCCAAGCTCTTTCTGATGTTGAACCATACCAAACCATATATTGAAACATTGCACTTTATACAGAGATGGCATTTGACCGGATCGCTAGAACCTGTTCTTGGAATTTCTTTAATCCAGGGAACCGTTTGTTGGCTTCAGTCATGGGTTCTCAAGTGACAATGACAGAACCTGTTGTTAGTGAGACCTGGAGTGAGAGAACATGTTCTTAAAAATTTTGAATCCGACCACTGACTGTACAGATGGCATGTACATAAACTTGACGTGAAGCTGCAGAATTTTGTGGGAGTGGCTTTTCTGTGTTTGCTGTGCTCACTGCACATGCTTGTCAAGTCTTACCACTTTCGAATGAGTTGACCAGCAACATTTGCGAAAACAAAGATGGAGTACATTTCTTTACCCTCGAAATTGAATGCCATAATTGGTATAATAAGTTATTATTGCGTTGTTGCAACCTCTCCGTTGGCGTTGCGTTGAATGTGTGATTCACCATGAACAGAATGAGCGCGAAGAACAACACCACATATATCCAGGTCCTAAAAACTTTTTCGCCCCCTCCTGGAAAAATCTGTTTGACATAGTTTAAAAAATTTGGGCACCTCTCAGAAAACTTTTCGTCCCCCCTGGTGTCCCAAGCTGGTTACGGGCCTGCAAATATCTGGTGCGAACAAACAATAATAGAGTGATTGCGGCGCATGATCTCTATTGTTGCTTGCTGCCAAAGTGCGAAGCTTTGCGCACATGCCACTCGGGCTTTTCCGATCGCAACAGTGTAGTTCTGAAAATGGTGATATTGCATTGCATGATGCAATAAAAACAATTCAGAATAGAGTTTTTGTGTGTTTTTTTAAATAACAAAATCCTGTTCCTTTTCAAATAATCCAAAAAAAAACGGATTAAATTTTGTGATTTTCCCTTGATTGCACGATCTGGAACAAGTCATATCATTACCAGTTTGATTGGGTGTGCGCCGCACACCTAGCGTATAGGTCCCTGGTATTGAAGAAGCTGAGAATTACTGGTATTTGAATACGTAAAAATTAGTGTTGACAACAAAACAAATTTAGAAAAATTAAATCCATGCAGCATGTGTTAGTAGCCTTACACAGTGTGTTTTGTTAAGGATATTCAAAGGGTGTCGTGGTGGCGCTTTAAGGTGTCAACACCATTTTCCCTTCTATGTCTGATACTTTTAACTGATCTTCAGAAAAACGCAAGTTTCTGTCTCAATATGTTTAATTATCTGAATGCAAACATCCACTTTTGGCAAACAAACGAGACAATTTAATAGATGCAGAAATGCAGTAGAAAGTTTCAATGTAGGCCTGCATACTCATTCATTCATTTTCATGCCTGGTTTTCTTTTGGGGAGAGTCGCGGGGGCAGCAGCCTTAGGAGGACGCCGAAAACCTCACGATCAACAGCAATCTCAGGCATTTCTGCTGTATCAACACCGAGACGGGACCAAGCAAGGAGAAGATGTAGTCACGCCACCTGGTGTCCTTGGACTACATGTAGTCACGCCACCGCCACCTGGTGACAGAAGATGTAGTCACGCCACCTGGTGTCCTTGGACTACATCTGGGCCGCTTTCCCGTAGATGTAGACTGTAGCCCGCAGGGTTTACTTTGCCAGTCTTTCCTGGGACATTCTGTACACATGGCCGAACTAACGTAGCTGGGATCTCTCGACTCGGAGAAGTGGCTTGCCATCCCGGGATTTACGGATTTCAGACCTGTGCTCTTTGTCACGAAGTTTCACACCGAGAACTCTTCGCAAATATCCCATCTCTGCCGTTTATTCTTTTTACAGTGCTCTTTCAGTCGTCACCTAAGATTTCATGACCACAGCTGAGGATCGGAACAAAGACCTGCTGCAGTGTATTTCCGCTCACTTGCAGAATACACTGCCTTGGCGTCTTGAAACACAAAATACATCAATCTTCTTAGTGCTGATTTTCGTTCCTGCTTGGTCGCACGCAGTAGAAAACCGATCAAAAGCGTGCGGAAGACCCTGTTGGGACGATCCACGCATGCAGCACCAATTCGTCCGCAAAAAGCAAACGGTTTATCCCGCAGTTTCCAACAGTGACACCCATGTCGACATGTCTGACTGCCTACCAAATTCATATAGACCAGCACTCTCCAAACATTTTGGGAGAGAACCACATAAGCTGTTGCACAACAGTTCGAGGGCCGGACATCTTGCGTAATATGATTTTTTGAGGATACGTTACGTTCTACCAAATCAACACATTTTTCGTTAATGCATTATTATTTTTTCACTGTTGGCAAAATGTGTTGTGCGGCCGGGTGAAATGGATTCGCAGGTCAGATTTGGCTCGTGGGCCGTAGTTTGGCGAACCCTGATGTAGACTATGAAGAGAATTGGTGACAGCACACACATTTTCGGAGCCCAACACAAACAGTGAACGGTTGTGATTTAACTCCGTCGACACTGACACGATCGTCTGAACATGAATACAGTTATTTGACGGCCAGAAAAAGGCACCCATCAACACTGTACCGTACTCCCGCAACCACCCCCAAAGCTTTTCACAAGGAAAGCGGCCATATACTTTCCCGAGGTCGACAAATCATGTGTATACGCCTTTGGCATGCTCCCAGGATTTTCTCGAAAATTTCCTGGAGAGTGGAAATTTCTGTAGTGCTACGTGCGCGACGAAACCCCACTAGATGTCCTCCAGCTTTGTTTCATTTTTTCGCCTTACCTTTTTTTAACGAACTTGCCATACACTCTTCCTGGAAGACTAAGCAAAGAGAAACCCCGGTAGTTGATGCATTCACTCGTGTCTCCCTTGTTGTGTATGGAGATGATCAATTTGCCAATCTTTCGGTGCCCTTCCAAAACGCCACTGCCACTTCACACACACGAGTCAGCCAAACCATCCGGCGTTCTGAGTTCCTCTAATTCACTATCAAACTTTTCGCAATTATCTTTAAGCTCGGATTTAGCAGCGGTATCAAAGAGGTCATTGATGCACAGTTATACGGAAGTTTTCATCTGTGCAAAGTTAACGAATCCCGCCTGAAAAACTTTGCTCAGTTCTGCCAGGTGAGGTGCCAATGTTGACAAAAGTAAAGCACCATGTTGAATTTTTTTGTCTTCATAAGTCACAGTAAAACAACGCACGTTGCATGATTTTTATTTTTTGATGCATAAAAAATAAAATGACCGCTGCTTCATTCAGTGCGGCCCAAATACCCAAAATCTCACCACTAGCACTCACTGTTCCCTCACTCCACAACCACCCTTGTTTGGCATGCGCGCTACAACTTTGCCGACCTTTCGCCTTCATTGTAGCTGTCTGATCGCCAAGCAAGCCGATCGCAACGGTGAAACAGTAAAGCACTTCCATAATTGCATTAATGTGCTTTCGCAGTTTTGTAAACCATACTGCACAAATCTGCGCCAATATAGTAATAGGCTGAAGCGAGGCTGTGCGCGTGACAATGCACAGATACCCTACTTACAATTTTTGCTTCCAAATTCTGCGCCAAAAAATGTGACGGCTTATAACATTGCAGCCGTCTGTTGCAATAGCCACGTTCAGGTAAACATGCTTTCCTCGAATGGTTTCACTTCGATACAAGGCAAAATCATATCTTGGCTTTCAGAATTTAGGGTGTCATTTTGACACCCAAAAACAGCTTAAAAAAACACTGGACTTACAATAGGCAAAATCATCTAATTACAGCATTCAAATTTTTGTAATTTCACTCTTTCGATTCCCCCTTCTTTGGATGCCCGGGGCGTCGCCCTGTTTGCTCCCCCCCTCTGCACGCCACTGACAAAAAGAGTCGATGAGGGTGCTGTTGTTGGAAACTGCGGCATCAGCCCTTTGCTTTTTTGCCAGATGATTTGGTACTTCTAGCCTCTCCTGAACAGGGTCTTCAACATTCAATTGATCGGGTTTGAGCTGCATGAGACCAAACGGCAATAATACATTAACATCAAAATAACCGCAACATTCACATCTCTCCGGAAAATCAAGCTAGCCTTGCAAGTTAGCGTCAGTAAAATGCAGCAGACGGAGAAGTTCAAATACCTTGGCATGGAATTCACGCGTGACGGAAGGCGGAACAAGCAGATTGATATACTGATTGGTAAAGCAAACGCAGGGCTGCGTTAGCTTCATCATTCCGTGGTCGGAAAAGGGAGCTTTTAAATATAGCAAAGCTGTCAGTTTTTCAATCGGTCTTTGTTCCAATCCTCACCTTTGGTCATGAATCGTGCGTGAAGTGCCCAGCTGTGAATTTCGTAAAGTCCTGAATAGTGAGCCACTTCTCCGAATAGAGAGTCTGTTACGTTGGTTCGTCCACGTAATCAGAATGCCTCGCCAAATATTGGCGAGAAGAGTCCTGTTGGCCGCACCAACGAGAAAGTGGCCCAGAGGTCGACAAGGGCTAGATAGATTGGTAACATCTCCGACCTTTGCTTGGTCCCCGTCTAGGTGTGAAGCTAGCAGAACTATCAGAGCTTGCTGAAAATGAACTATTTCGAGTCGTAAAACTGCTGTTCCCATGATCTTCTTCAGAGGTAGAGTTGGTGTGATAATGAATGAGTGATAACAGCTGATGACAATGGTAATTGCTTATGAAGTGAATTACTGTTTAAGTGCTCTTTATATAGCTTTAGTCAGTTCTTAAAACTTCCGTAGCAACCATGTTGGTGGAGTTCCAAGTATTGCTTGCCACAAGTGAGCATGTCTTTCAATTTATTTTTAACACTTTCAAAAAGCGTTTTGTTCATTGACTGATTTGACTCTTATGGAATATATGCTTTTGTTGTATTTAAATAATAACCTGGCCCTCCAGACAATGAGCAGCAGAATCTTGTTGCCAAAGAAACGACCTGTTATTTGCTCGGCGTTGGGTTTAATGACTTGCTTCCATCCAGTGAGGTTTTTGAGCAAGACATTAAAAATTGATCTGCTTTTAACCCGCTTGCTGTGAGTTTGTCACAGATTATTTTCCCTTCATCGGTGCGTTAATGCACTGAGCCAGGGGTCTCCAAAGTTTTCCTTAAGCTAGTACACAACAGTTCGAGGGCCGGACATTTTACATAATGTGATTGTTTCGGTATATGTTACATTCTACCAAATCAACAAGTTTGTTGTAATTACGATATTTTTCCATTATTGCCAAAATATCTTTGCAGCCGGATAAAATGACTTCACCGGCCGGATTTGGCTCCAAGAAGAAATTGTGCACCAACGCGTTAGCTGGGAGGCGGTTGTTGCTGCGCGCGAAAACGTAGCAATGAGCGTCGCTGCTCGAACCCACTGAACGTGTTTGTTTCAGTACCGTCGCCACGGGGAGGCTTTGGAAGGCTTGGCTTCCCCAAACAAAGCTTCAAACCTCTTCAAATTGAAATGTGAAGCACTATGAATAGGGGAGTTTTTGTCAAATTTAGAATGTCAATCCCCCCTGAACCAACGTAAAGCCCCCATTGAAGACTTTCTGGCGACGGTTCTGGTTTGTTTGTGTTTTGGTGTCGGATCAATTAAGTAAAAACTATGTCACCCCTTCAACAGCACAGCCGCGTGAAGCTTTGACACCAACAAGGGTTTTTGATTTCTCATTGAAATGCCTGCTTCTCTGATGTTCCTTTCTGACTTGAAGTTACAGAAAAATACACAAATTTTCCACCGCTATTAAGTGTACTACGATTTTAATAGAATCTCACACCGCGCCCAAGTTCTACGTCAACTTTTCCAAAGGAGAATTCGACGGGAAATTCAGGGAACTTTTGAAATGTATCAACTTGTATTGGAAAGCCAAAGGTAGGAGTGTAACCACGTAACTATCTGCTTCACAAAAAAATTCTTAAGCCAACGTTTCAACATCGAATGTATATTTTAAAGCTTCGTCTATAGAATGTTTAATTCAAAAGTGCAGGACCATTGCAGTGCCATTACGCACAAATATGTTAGACCATTGAGTGATTTTGACTGTTTCCGTAAATATTGCATTACAATTTGCATGCGCTCATGGAAAAAAGATGCTTTGAAATTCTGAGACTAAAGCAAGTTATAAGTCTTCATGATACAGTATGTTAAAAAAACAAATCGATGTTTGATTTTCTAACGTGCATCCTGTCCTTTTTGCCAATGCTTCACAAGATGTTTGTTAGCTGTTCTTCACAGGTGAAACCTATGCAGCACTGTTGAAAAATAAAGCATAACTTTGACACCTCAAAAGAAATTGTAGATATGACGTAGCAAACTTGTTTTTGTATACTTTAGCGTGATGAAACAGCTAGGTCATCCAAACATTACTTTTCTGCTTTGCCATCAATTCTGTATTTGTTGAATTCATAGCGCTTGTGAAAAGGATAGTTTTGGATCATTCGTGCAATTATGAAAACTGCATTTTTCACGTGACGGTCTAGTTTGGCAACACTTTTCACTGGCTTGTTTACCCAGGCGTCAATTGATGTGTTCCTCGTTGCCTCTTCCAAGAAGTTCACTAGCAATTGGGCCACTTACAACTGCTTCACTAACAATGGGAAAAAACGGACTTTCATTTTTCGTCCTCACTTTGTCCACTTCAGTAGCATTCCAAGCAAAGAACCTGGCTGCGTTGATTGCTATTTCTCTGGAAAAACTTGTTGCAACCTCTCGGTTGGTGCGGCGTTGAATGTGCGATTCACCACGAACATGGCACTCACATGGAAGTGGCGCAAACAAGCAATAATAGAGTGATCCCGGCGCATGTACTCCATTGTTGCTTGTTGCCACGTGAAACTTGCGCACTTGCCGCTCGGGCTTTCCGCTTGCAAGAAGCTTAATGTTGTCTTTCAGTAAATAAAGTTTTTACATCTGTGCCAGTTAAGCAATTAGGGCCATAAATCGCTAGCGATTTCATGATAAAATCGTGTCTGTAAGTCGTTCTTTCATCATTAATGTGCGTTTTACTCACGTTCCGGTCTTCTTGATTTGTATCTGCCATTGTTATGCAATTGTTTGAAAATAATAAAAAAGTCAGTTACGCGCTGCGCATATGGCAGTGGTTACAACATGCGCATTTTACACTTACAGGTTCTGTATTTTTTTTATCTTCCACTGTGTATAAATTTAGTTGTTTTTTATTGATAAACGTGCTTACAATACATGGATTGCTTTGTTTTTGCTTCAAGTAGTTTTTGTTTCTATTTTTTACTCTTACTCTCGATATCATCACATGTCCAAAATTTGCTTGTTTGCTGATGCCAATTTCGCCAGTAGTTGTGCTTTCTAGAATTTTCGAACGGGCAAGTTTTTGTTTTGTGTTTGAGCAAAATAGAAGGTGTGGGCTTCAAGCCTGTGTTAGTGGCGTAACTGGTGGGGGCAGGGGCGCGAACGGTCTTCGCTGGTAAGATAAATGTAAAACCCGGCACCAACTTGGCATATATTTCGGTATTTAGTATTGTTTTGGTTTTCAGTAGGTTGGTGTATTTGCGTTTTTCGCAAGTTTTTCAGAGTGTTTTACTGTGATTTCGTGTTTTAGTATAAACATCCACATCCAATATCGCTATAATTCTCAACCTTTTTCTGCCTGTTACCTAGTGGGCACCCAAGAGTGGCCAGTGGCCCCTTTCAGCTAAGTTTCCAACACCTAGCTCAAACCTCTAGCTACGCCACTGCCCTGCATCCTCCCAGTCCCGTCGCCACGGGAGGGCTTTGGTGGGCTTAGCACCACCAAGCAAAGCACCAGGCCCCCCAAATTGAAACGTGAAACACCATAAATAAGTGGAATTTTGTTTAATTTCATAATGTCAAGCCCCCCCGCACAAACGCAAAACCCCTCCGCAGAACTGCAAAGCCCCCCTACTGAAAACTTTCTGGCGACGGTTCTGTATCCTCCACTGGCAGTGTTGCGAATAACCACCTCCAAAGCAGTTTTTATTGCTGGTCATAATTTTTCCATTACAAGCCTAGATGTTTCAAGTATTGAAGTTATCAAATTTTGCCGCAGCTTGAATGGAATAAGAGAAAATTTGACCTTTTGAAACAATTTATTACAAACAAGTCTGTCATTACCTTGCTCAAAGATCATGAATGATAAAAAATATTTCAATAAAGTAAAAAGATTTCAGGGCAACTCTCTTTTTCAAGGCAAGCGCAAGTCGCTCAAAAATCCTGAATGCTAGAAAATATACTTTCAATACAGTGAATTCAGGGCAAACTCTGTTTTCAGGGCAAGCACAAGTTGCTCAAAAATCTTGAATAGCAAATAATGTTTCAATACAGCGAAAAATTCCAGGGCAACTCTCTTTGTTAGGTCAAGCGCAAGTTGCTCAAAAATCCTGAATGATACATAATATTTCATTACAGCGAAAATTTTCAGGGCAAGCGCAAGTTGCTCAAAAATCCTGAATGACAAAAAATGTATGTATTTCATACAGTGAAAAATTTCAGGGCAACTCTGTTTTTCAGGGCAAGCGCAAGTTGCACAAAAGTCCTGAATGGTAAAAAATATATTCGTTACAGTGGAAAATTTCACGTCAAACTCTGTTTTTCTGGGAAAAGTGAAAAATTTTCAATACAGTATATTCAGCCAGAGCAATTACCGTAAAGTTTCTTGTCAGGGAGAATACAACACGTAAAGGAATTTCTCCCCCTTGAGTTAACAAGCAAGGTAACTACAGAATTTGCCTATAACGGCACCTCTAGGGGAATGTACAAAGAACATTGTTGCCGAATTGAAGTTATAAGCGAATTGAAATGCAAATGAGAGATGCCATCGGGACCGAAAAAAATGTAAGGCTATAGGCGAAGTGACGTTACATATGAAGCCGTTATAAACGAATGCAACTATATAGAACAGATTTAAGAGGTCTCTGACCCAATTCGGATTAAACTAAAAAAGTTAGTTTCAGGGCTAATTGTTCATTTTTAGGACAAATTGTTGTTTTCAGATCAAAATTTTCCGTCCTTTCCCCAGTAAAATGCCTTCCTGTATGCCTGTGAGATGCATTGCATGCATTTGTGCTTGGATGTTTTGCGCATTCTTATGCATGATTTCAGAAAATTTCTATATGTGATTCAATACAATGCTTGCTTGCGAACGGTTGACATGATAACCTGCTAACATGAAATCACAGCAATCGGTTGCAATTTCCAGTCGCCCCTGTGAACGCTATGCGCTGTTGTTGTCATTATTATGTATTTTGTACATAGCTGATTAAAGTTGCTGTCATCTGACCTCATATTCAAGTTTACTATAGTTTGTTGTATATCTGAATCAAGAAGGCAATCTTAGTTAGAATACGTTACTGGAGAGTTATTACCGAACAAATTTGTGAGAGCCTTTATTTCTCCTTGCTTTTGCTTGGAAACCTCAAGACGTCAGGTTGCTTAGAAGATTGACTCGTACTCCTGGAACAACGCGATTGACTCCTCAACTACTAGGGATCTCTGTGGAATCGTAAACTACGACACGTTCCTAACCATCAAGCCCCTTTAAAAGACAATGAAGTCTAAAGTAAAAATAAAGCAGGACAAAATTCTTCGAAATGCACAGCGTCCAGTAAATCACCAAAACGCAGCGAACAATGCACAGTACAAATCGATTGAGTGTAAAAGTAGCGGTGATTAGTAAATCATTGCAAAAAACACCCGTGCAGTACCTGATTTAACTAAGTGATCAATTGTCATAGCTGGTAAGTTTGTGCTTTCACCGTTAATAGTGTTCGCCTAATATACAGCTGTCGTGTTAACTGCGAATGACCACCGAAACGAAGGCAACAGCCGCGAAACGAGAAGTATGCGCTTCCTTAAGGCATTCACACCGCACGCGTAATTAATCAGCAGAACAATAAGGCAGCACTCATAAGGAACACTTTACACCACATCCCTTCACAAGCAAAATAACGCCTGACAAACTGACGCACAACGGCACACAGAACAGTAAGGCAAACTTACGAAACCACAGCCCCGCACAAGTAAAACGCGGGGAGAAAGAATAACGAGTTTGATGCATGCTAAATGCTTAATAATACAGCATGTTAGTCTGTCTGGCGGCCGCGATGTCCGACCAGAACGGGTTATTGTCACATTAGATGGAGCTGGCACGTGCGAACACTCCGGTTCCTGCACAACGTGGCTTTCGGTGTGAGGGTCTGTGTCGTTTACTGGCATGTTAGTGCGAGGGGTGTTATCGTCTTCTGGCAGAACGACAAGCATTTGACGGTTTCTTCTCAAAACTCCTTGGGGCGTTTCAACAAGATAGGATCTGGGAGTGTCAGCGGAATTTTTCACCACCCCACGGCTTCTCGAGATATTACGTTTATCGCCACTACTGTTCCGTTGGTCAGCTCGGACAGCCCTGTGCTCGATGTCGGCGGTTGTAATGATTGATTTGTCTCATCTGATCAGCTTCATCATCCTTCTTTACAAGTTCGATTTTCTTCTTAACATCTAGCTCTGCTAAGCGCAGTTGCAGTTTAGCGTCCGTAGCTTTCACTTCCAGTTGGAAATTAGCTTTCATAGTCTTTGCTTCCAGTTCTCTTCTTGCTTTGCGCTTTGCAGTACGGTACATTTGTACTAGCAGTCATTCAACTCTTCGCAGCGTACACTGCAGGAAAAGATTCACGATGATCACGTGACAGTGTTACAGAAAGTCAAATTACACTTGCGAGGGCGTCGTGCAATATCGTGGCATATCTAGAGAGAAGGTCGTAGTGTGTTTTATAAACATACCAGGGAGTTCAACGCTAATTCACCTGCGTAGATACAACAACGAAGATAGTAATCCCTGGCAACCACTTAGATGCCGCAGCAAATACAACAAACAAAACACGTTGCCACAAGCTAAGCTGATACGTTGACAGCTGAGTTCATTACCAGTCACTGCAAAGACCGCTGCTACTTTAACTTAACCGAGCAGCACAACGGCCACCCAACTCTAACACGGCGAACAAAGAACTGAACATGGCATAGCTAGCGAAGGAACAAGATGGCGATGCTTCGCTCCCGGCTATGGGGCGCCGTTTGTAAAAATATTATATCTGACAGATTTAGCACAAAAAGTGCTATCTCTGCGCATATATAGCTATCTCTGCACAGATTTAATTATCTCTGCATGCAGAGATGTTATCTCTGGCAGAGATAGCTATCTCTGCATGCAGAGATGTTATCTCTGGCAGAGATAGCTATCTCTGCATGCAGAGATGTTATCTCT
>Ga0210059_1004052_pt1 | contig 23587 bp, 14 predicted proteins | sample Ectturendosymbi2_FD_188042 | JGI IMG/M metagenome (GOLD analysis project Ga0210059, IMG submission 188042) | Ecteinascidia turbinata endosymbiont from Florida, USA - Sample 2 (SPAdes) (version 2) | ecosystem: Host-associated > Tunicates > Ascidians > Unclassified | place: Key West, Florida...
CACAGCATTGTCTCTTCTTGCGTCACAAAGCCTTATGGTTTTGAATTGCTGACATTGCCAAGTGTTGCTTTATTTTCTGACTGAAGATGGATTAAGAATAATCCGAAACGTCTCGAAATAAAACATGTATAGTAACTATTTAAATATAACAAAATCTGTAAATGGCTCAAACGGACACCGCACAGGAGATCTAACGCTTTCCCTGCACCTGCTGTACAACTCGAATTAACTCGCTGCTGTTCGGCTGTACTTTATTTACTGCTGCTGGAGACCTGTGAAGCCAGTGACAGATGATCGAGTGAGCTGAACAATCGCGTGGAGGTACTTTCACTCAGTGATGTAGGAGCTAGGGATGCAAGCTCACCCAGAAAAATTTTTGATTTGTTAAAATTTTGAGCAAGATTTCGAAAAATTGGGGCAAAGAAATTTCGACATTTTTTAACCTTTTCAACGAAATTATACTTCTTTGTTATTGAGTTCATATATAAAAGTTTGTCATGTCATAGAAAACACATTTAAATACATCAACTGTTTGTAGTAACTTGTGTTTTAGTTTGTGAGTGTTGATGAGTAACTGACTCACTTGAAAGTTGGGACAAAAGAAGAAATTGCATTTATGTGCCTTGTCAATTGTATACTGAGGTAATGGAGTATGCTGCAGGGCACCTTCTTCATGTTAGTAGAGTCCATGCCGGGCAAGTACAGAAAGGCTTTTCTTTTTAGTCTTAACTACTGTGTTTGGATTAACACATTTTGATATGCAGTTTGTTGCATATATGTGCAGTTGAACAGACAATGTTTTGAGACTCGCGGCATAGTCTTCGTATAAGTAGTATGATACATGCCACATATTATATTATTATATTTAACCATGCCGCATATTTGTATATTTACACGTGCCACATATATCACACACACACACGTCTTCAGAGATGAAAGCAGCTTTAGGCTCAGCTCAGTTAGATGTGAGGTTCCTTGGTGACAGCAACAGTTGGAATTTGCGTGGAACTCCAAATCTTAGAAATGTGAGGCACATGCTCAAGAATACTGAGCCAGCTGGCTTCTGATAATGCTCTTGCACAGCTTAGCGTGCTTTTTTCAGTTGGGTTATTAAGATCTAAATTTTAAGTACCAAATTTCCATTTCAAGTCTATGGTGACTTAGCAGAGTAAAATATAATGTACTAGCAGCTAGAGGAATTTGTATAGATAAAGTTTGTCGCATAAAAGATTTTCGGGCAAATTTGGGGTAATTCCGGCAAAATATCCTTTTGCATCCCCAAAAAATTGCCTGCTCCTACACCTATGCTTAAACTAGTTGATGCGTATTGCGCCCCTATTAAGAGTGAAGCTAATGAAGCTACTGAGCATTCTTATTCAAGCGGAACTTCTCATTGTAGCAAGAGAACACTTCCATAATATCCTGCTATGACACTTGACGTCGAGGAAATCTAGCAACATGGCCAGCCCGCCGCTGATTGCCAGTTGGGATATAATATTTAAACATTGTCTGATACAAACAGGAAGAACATGGAGTGCTATGGAACGTAAGGTGAAACCAACGCATGACCAAAAATACGAAATAAAAGAAAAGTGGTAACGGGAGGCTATCCCGCACCTGCACACCACTGCGCGTGAGGATAAATCCAGTGTTTGCTGGGTAACCTTCATGCCAACGCCTGAACCATTAGAACACTGCTCTTTAGCTTGACCTTGTTCCAGATGAAGTACTTTGTTTTTAGCCGAGTTCAGAGATGTGACAACCGCACGTTTGTACTTTTATATTTGCGTGTGATTCACAAAGTAAGAAGGTCGAAGGTTTCTGAAGATAAGTGGCAGAGGTTTTGTGGCGTCAGGTAGGTTAACGCGACATCTGAAAGTGAAGTGGCGCTGTGGCAACAACGCCAATCATGGGAAGAAGTGCAACACCCACTGGATCAAACTTGAGCTGAATGAAAGCTTCGTGCTCCACTGCTTTTGAAAATGATAATTTTGGTAGTAAATGTTGCTTTTTATCTTCAGTGAGCGCGATTAAATGTTGACACTTGTAGGTTGATCCGAATTTAGCCAGACACATGGACCGGTTCGTCTTGATGTTCCACAGCATCTAACTACGGGGAATGACAAAAATTCAGCTGCAAAGACGTCAGCGACTTCTGAAAATTGTGTCACAGCGTAGATTTGACGCAGTAAGCTGCTAATGTGGCCATTAAGACTGAGGATGCGCAAATTTGAAAAGTCTTCTTGATTGTTTTTGCAGTTAATGCTCACGCATGCGTTGTCGAAATCACTGACGGATATTTACACAAAAATCACTCAAAACACGCACATAATCGTGTTGCAAATAAGTCCTCGATTTTCAACAGGTGCTCGGCGGAATATCGTCATCTGTTCCGCAAGAAATTCTGAAAAGCTTCTATTTTTGACGTGGAAACGGAGTGTCAGTTTTTGAGCTAGCTGGCTTGCTCCGATATGGCCGCCGTAAGCCCTGGGAATTCTTTGGTGGACCTGATTGAGCGGAATGACTGTCTGAATCCTGCGTGAAAGAAAGTGTTTCTGTTGTTGTGTCGTCCGCCTTGGAAGTTTGGGCAAATACTGCATTAAAACAGACGCATTTAAAGTTCTGCTTGATGGTCCGCCTCTCCCAGACCGGATCGTTGCTTGTAGAAAGCATTTAAGAAAGCTCCATCAGTTGTCAATACAGCTCGTACATGCTGAACAGACGTAAGTTTTGCAATGCGCATGTGCGGATGCTTCATTGTTGACTGTTTTTTTTTAACACGAGCTTGCTACGGCCTGCTGCGGTCATCCAGGGTTTGCTGCGGCCAGATGCAGCAGGAATTGCAGCACGTATGCAAAGCTTATATGGCTGTTGCCGCTTAAACTTTTCATTCTTCATGACTTACGCAGCGGCTTTCAAAGCGATAAATCCGAACAGCGAAAAGAAACGAGCTACTGAACATTTTTGGTCAGTGCGCTGAATCAGAAAAAAATTACGACGCCAGGGAACCCAAGTGCCAAGCTAATTTTCCGCTAAGACCTTTTCCTGTCAGGCAGTTTTCTGTGCTGGAATAGCGCAATTTTCCTTGCAAAATATTTGCTTTTGCACTTGATCGCTCATCTGTTTGTTTGCTAACCATCCTCAAGCGTTAGTACGAGGTTCCCGTCAGCGCGACTGACGAGCGAAGACGACAGCGCACGCAGTTTACTACCTTGACGTTCGCGCGCCGGCGAACATCGGGGCGAAACCACTCAAGACTGTTAAAGGTCAAGGCGGCCTGCGTTCCTGTTCCAGAAAGATTGCGCTTGGCTGTGCCAGAAAAGGTTTGAATCATTTTCGTCTGGTTAGTTGCCACCATGCAAGCGGTAATACTGTCTTTTCTGTGGAAGATGCTTTTTGATTGTTGTCGCGCCCTGAATTTCAAAGATGTTGATTATTTCGTGCAAACAGAAAAACGATTCTACCGTCAGTAAGATCATGAAACATGTAAAGTGAGACAAATTAGATTAGTTGAAAGAGCAGCGCCGCAGCACCGGTGTAACGATCGTACGTAAAGTAATAACTCCCGAGAAACTTGAAGGGCGAACTCAAGAACGTTTGCAAAATGCTTTTGATCGGCACATGGTGATTTTTCATCACTGCTAAGTCTCAAGCGTTAGAAGAACAGAGTTAACTGCTGAGCAGATTCTTGTATTGGCAACTTCCGCTTCTAATGTCCTCAGTGCTCTGCACAATAGCTAACGCAATGTCCTGTTGTGAGTCAGCTATGAGTTTGGACATCAATCTATATTTAACAGTCAAAAGTGCTTTAAAAAGTACGTGAAGTTTGTGGGTATTTGCAGTCTTGAGTCAGATACAGTAGATATGCCTGCGACGATGGAAGGGGGAAAGAGGATCATTTTAAATAGAAGGGTGGAAGAACTAATGAGAACACACCTTGTTCAATAAAAAAGTAAGAAGCAATACAAAGTAAAAGGTTGCTCATGCCAAATGTTTTAATGTCTTTACATATGGTGCATTTCGGCTCCTTAGAGAAGTTTTTTCTACTCCAGCGAGGCCCTTTTGAAACACTTGGTGCTGTGCTCCCAGCATCTCCTTTGTGCAATCGCCAAACTACTTATTGGTAGTGAACAGTGGCATTGATGTCATGACGACATTCCGCGTGGATCGGGATTCCGCGTGGATCAGGGGACTACAAATCTTTTAGGCCGTCGATCCCTTCGTGAAATAAGTGGCTTCTCATCGATGCCAGATTAGCTGGACTTCTCAAATCCCAATGCCACAGAAATACGCTACATTTGCATTAATGCTAGTTGTCATACGAAACCTAATATAAAGGTAATGAGCAAGAACATCATTATTGATACAGGTAAAACGAAAGAAAACGAGTAATTAACACATGTTTTTATTAAGATTTCGAGACACCATAATGGGAAAGATGTTTTCTATGAAAAGAAGCAAGGGCATTGATAGCTGGTTGGAAATTTGTGAGTTTCTGTCGCAAGTTGCCACGCACTTCCAGGTTCAGTCGGTTCCTACAATTTGTTAGGCTCACATTTGTAAGCCTAAAACCAATTTCAACCGGTTGCGAAGTTGGGAATGCAAGTAAAACCGGTCAAAGCTACAAAAAGCTTGGGATATTCAGCAGCAGTATACATTGCTCCAATAAATATTCAGTTGGGCTTTTGCATTTGAACAATGAGCTACTTTCGAAACCCACGCACATATCAACGTGGTCATCTTCTAAATGCGAATCAGTGTATGCATTTTCTACATTAAAAATCAAATGGTGTGACAATCTATGAATTGAAGTTTTTCTTTCAGCATCTTAAAATAATCAAGATCTAAGTTTTAAAGGGCTTGTCAGAATGAATCCTTTCGAGGTAATCTTTTATCTTCGCAGGTTTCATGGCATCGTTACTTTAAGTTTTTTCGCATGGCAGGCACATGGGCATTGTTTCATTAGTAAATGAAGCTAAAAATCCAAATTTCGAACATTCTTGTGAATACTGCTTGCAACGTTTGTTTTAGCCATAGGGCAGCCATTGTGTGTCTTGAAATGCAAAGCTGTCAGTTCACTGATGCGAAACTCAACAGCGTTGCAAAAATTCCCAAGCTAATTTTGCAAAAGAAGAAAGTCAAAGAAAAGTTCGTAATGCTTCAGTTATCCTCTGTAGCGTGGTTTCACATTTTTGAGCCTGACGTTTAGTCACGTGGTTGCAAGCAGGAGTGTTGTGGTGTGGGGCGGGAACGCGTAGGAACGGCGTTTCCACATTTGTTATGTGCGGAAACGCGTTACCACAATTTTTTCATAATAATCTGACTTTAAGATGTATATTTTTACTCAGATTTCCTATGTGTAGCTCCAGATGTGGCATAAATGAACAAATGACAAGCTATCTCTTGTGCAGCACCTTAGCATAATTGTGTAATTGCTGACAATGGCTAGTGTTTGGGTGCGTTCCCACACTTCTTTTTTCGCGTTGCCCAAACTTATTTTACTTGAAAATGGCTAGTTTTCGGGTGCGTTCCCACACTTCTTTTTTAGCATTACACTCCTGGTTGTAAACTAAAGTGTAGCAAAAGGTTAAGTCAAATGAATGGGATGGAAAGCAAAACGTACATCAAGCAATATTCGCAACTTTCTTTCCAAACCAGGGTTTCTCAACCGGGGCTCTCGGCTCCCCTTGGGGGCCAAGGAGCGGTTCTCCGGGAGCCATGAGCAGAGTCCTTTACTAAATGGCTCTGCCGTGATATTGCAAAACCCAAGTGTAACAGTTGAAATTAAAGGCTTTTTTATTGATGAACAGGGAGCCACAAGTGTGGAGAGTCTTTGGAAGGAGGCCACAAGCCGTGAAAGGTTGAGAACCACTGTTCTAAACGATAAAACGAAACAGTTTGGGGCTGTTGTGACAGTCGTGTAGTTTCGAATCATTCGTCTGTTTTGCCACATTTCTCAGCACCAGAAAAAGTCCGTTGTTCCGTTGCATGACCAGCGGTTAGTCAAAGTCGAATACTACTCGACTTTGCGTCATCTGCTCCCACTGCTGCTGAAAAGAGCTTGCTTGGTTCCGGCCCAGAGTTTGCTGAAGCAGAGCAACACAAACACAGCAACGCCAACCGACCAAATGACAAGAAAGCGGACATGTGCAGTTTTCGAAAACGCATTGAACGCTCATGAAACAGCATATTCGTTCGAGAAGCTACTGTATGCAAGGTCAGGTTTTGTGCAGGTAGAGCGATTGAAACGAATGGGTTAGTGGCGATGTAGTTAGCTTGGATATGCAATGCACGACGGATTAGTCAAAACTTTTCAAATGCACTGCGACATCAACGACTTTCTGTTTAGTTTAGCCGCATACAGCATCCTTAAATTAATCGTGCAAAACTTGTATAGTTACAGTATTTTAAAGATGTTAAAGCAGCGCGACGATCTTTACGCCCTATCACATCCCCTTATAGTCAAATATGTGTTCTAGGGCGTGTTATGTTATTCGCCACATGCTTTTCTAGAAGCAAAAGAAAAGTGAATGAACGAAAGGAGAATGCCTTACCTGTGTTGCAGAACAGAAGTGTTATTCGCAAATGTAAACGAATCTGCACCTAAATAAGCCGCGTACACATTCCTTTACCCGGCAAAGTTCCGCTATAGGTCTGTGGGACAGCATCTAATCTGCCAAGAGACCCCTACAAAATTGATTAACCCGAACTCGCTATTTCCAAGAATTAGTGTGTGCTGTGTGTGTATGTTTAAGCAATTTTAACAATTAGGCAGTGGGTTATATAACATCTGGAGGATATGCAATAGTTTAATTCGATATCGAATTATAGTCTATGCTAAAGTACACGAAAAATAATTTACTGCAGTGACGGTGGTGTCAGAGCACTGAAAAGCACGTGAGATTGTACTTCTGCAACTCTACGCAAGAAGATACGTCCAATGCTTCAATTTATCTCTACTCCGAGCTGAATATTTCCAGATCACTACAAAGACAACAGAGGTCTAGAATGGACGCTATGATGACTCCCGAAATTCTTGGTAGAAATCTTAAGGACGATCTTAAATCAGCCATTTGAAAAATTTTAATGCGAAAGCGGGCATTGCGTTTCGCTGTGGGATTTCCGTAAGATTATAGTTTTAGGAAACTTGGTTTACGAAAGCATCGCTATTGTAAAACGTTAGATTGTGCCGTACTTTGCAAGAAGTATAATCTACAGCAGAAGAAATACGTGCGGCAAAGCTCTTGAAACAGTGGATTAAATGAGCAAAACGTACTATTGTCTTGTGTTTCACTACAGCAAGTTCCAACACTAGAAGGAAGAGCGGATTTTTCCTTAACTTTTACAAACTATTTGCCGATTGAAATATTGACAATGGTTAGTTTTTTGATATTTTGGCAAAAAAATCGATTAATTTCTTGATTAGGTCGGTAGGGCGTCTATTATACTGCTCTTGCGAAATTTGAGACACAAAAGAGAGTTTTTCAACTGATTTTTTTCTATAATAGGCAACTAACTACGCATGAATTGACGAAACGGTATTTTGAAAAGTTGCTTACTTCAGTTTGAGTGAACCATGACAACTCTGAACAAAGAAAATATGAGATGATCTTTCTTTACGTCTTCCTTTTTTGTCAGCTAGTTTGGTTTGTAGCTGTAGAAAAAAGTCTTGCACAGTGGCATTAGAAACAGCAACGCAAAGGACAAGAATTAGAATGAAACCGTATCGGACGTTTCAAAAGTGACTCCTTTCACAGCCAATCGCGAAACGACACAGCCATTTTGGCACAGCTGTTTGGCGATTGGCGTTTGACAGCGTTGTTAACGGTCTCGTGGAGAAGTTCTTATTTTGGCTTTATTAATTTAATTGTGCCAATTATTCTTAGCAACAGTACGAGGCTTTTCTAATATTGTTTCATTGTCAACTTTCGCATAGGACTGAATGTGTCTTTAACACGAAACTAGTTTCCTGGTGAAAATAAATTGCGACGGATTCGCTTGATATGTGGTCACCGCTGTTGCTTTGCTATTTTGTCACTATTTTTGTGAGGGCTGCACATTGAACGGCGTACTTTCATTTTAGAAAACCAAAGTTCAGTTTAAAGCTCCTGAAAGCATTTGAACACAAACTATCATTACGACTGTATGTATGGTACTTTTTAATCACTTCCAAACTGTGTTGCCATAGGCAAGTTCAGTGGTGGTCTTTGGGGGTCCCTGTCACAGGACGCTAAAAAGCATCGCACAAGTTATGGATTTTGTGTTTCGATGAAGTCACGATGTTCACTCAACCATGGTATGACCTTTTTGCAAAATAGGAGGCGCCAAATTACCAGCATATTCTAGAGCAGGGGTGGGCAATTAGCGGCCCGCGGGCCACATGTGGCCCGCCACAGCGTTTTCAGTGGCCTGCCATCATGTCTACAATTTCCTCCAACTTATCACAGTAAATGTTAGTGTTGAGGCAAACTTGCACCAAGACTTACTTCTATATCTACTAGAGCAGCATTTCTCAATCTGAGATGGCGAAGTTTTTTTAGAGTACACAAAGATTTCAATGTAACGATATGTTTATCTTGTCATTCACTTGTGTTCACTTCATGAAATCTGGCCATCACAATAAATGTGCTTCTCGGAGAAGATTTTCATTGCCCATACCGTAATTTACTACGTGCAGTTTATAGCACTGGAGTTACCAATTCAAATATCACAATATACAAAATACATCTAACCTAAAACCTAAATAACGAGGATAGTCAATGACGCATAATGATCATTGTTATGTCACCAATCGATCGAACTTGCGTTGTAATTTTGTAAGTTGCAGTTCATTTCCTGATCGCGCTAACTGAAGCTCACGCTGATTCCGCTAAAGCAGTACGGTAAATTGATGGAGGGTTGATGGGCACGGTGAGATCACTCGACTGGTTGGTCTCCAGTATATTTAAACTAAACAAGATATTGACGATGGCTTTGTGGAATTTTTCACGGAAAGTATTTAAAGTATTTCCCTATCAAAATAAATAAAAACAACGTATCCTTTGATTAGGGGACCCTAGAAGTTTTATTGTGTAATCATTATAATAAAAATACAATCATAAAGAAAATCTCATAAACTCTTGAAAGCGTGTAAACTAAAAATGGGGCCCCCCTCAAAGCGCGTAAATTGAAAATGGGGGCCTCCATTTTGCACACCATGCACACTCACTAAAACCACTACTGGGCAAGTTTAGTTCTAATTAAACAACAAGGGTATAGTTAGAAATCAGTTTAGAGCAGAGGAGCACAATAATGAAAAGCTTTCTGGGCCGCACAAAACCTCCGACTAGGCCGCATGTGGCGCTCAGCCCATGACTTGGACCTAGCTGAGCTAGAAATTTACCATTGCACACATAATAAGCCCATTCAGCTCGTAGCTCTGGTGAGCTCACGGAGATCCATACTTGCAGGTCGTATGGTCGCGTCTGTTGAAAACTGAGAGCGAAAGTTCTGTGCCGGAAAGTACCTGACATGTTCATGAAAGGTTGTGCCCTCACGTGCTGGCAAAGCATTGCCATTATGTTGTTACCGTCTCAACACACGAGTTACAACATGGCACGTTTTGGTAACATGCATTTTTTACGTGCCCATAGAAGGGATGTGAATCACGTTATCACGTTATTGTCGGTTTAATCTAATGCTGACGTGACAAATCAGCATTCATTTTTGTCTCTGACTGGCACGATGTTTCTTTTGCCAGGACAATTTATCTTCATTTGTTTTGTCACAAGCGCTTACAATCGTTGACGGCTTATACGAAGCCAGAATGACGCAGTCATTTCCTGGGCAGCTACGCCGTGCAGACAAAAGATTCCATGAGCTGGCGAGATTTCTATTGTGTTAATACTTCTTGCTCTGTTTGTGTCGACGAGAAGTAAGCGCGTAGTTACGGCGTTGCTCAGATATAGCGGATGGTGCGCGGTGCGTACAATGACTAAGTTTTCGCCAAACGTTGCGCAAAACTAACCGTCGAGATCGACCTGCTGATCATATGCCTTGCAAGCTTGCTGCGTTGCTAATGCAGGGCTTCCGTGTAGTAAGCAGGCAATGCCGAAAGAACTCGCGTAGTCGCTGGTAGCAGGTGAGCGTCACCAAGTTGCTCTGAGCTTTTACCGTCCGGGAGAGGCCAGACCGCTCAGGTTCAAAAACCCTGTACTGTTTCGCAAGCTGTCAAGCACAAAGTCGAATTGTAATTCAGAAGCGCAAGTGGTCGGTCTGCTACATTAAATTTTATTGCAAGTGGAAAAGAAATGCTAACGAAGTGGCGGCGTATTGCTTGCGCGGTCCAAGTCTGAGTACAGGTTGTATGTAAATGTCTGAATAGTCGTATCAAACTCTACTATGATATTTCTAGTTCTTTAAAAAAAGTTATATTGACTTATTGCTTGCGTCAAAATGCTTGTCATCACTTTCACATCAAGAAGTCATTTGCCTTAAATTTATGCTTTTCTCCCGTGACTGGGCACGTTAACGCTAATGGTGGAAATGGTTGTTAAAAATATTTGGCAAGAAATTGACTGAGCCTTGAGAGGTGTCTAGTTCACTGGGAATTCCCCATGAGTTGTTGGGGAGGATTTCTCCCCTACAGCTCTCGTAGAGCCGCCACTGCTTGAGCTGTTTCACTTTTATAGTGTAACTTGGAAGGTTGTTTCACGTTAAAAGAACATACACTTTTTAGTCCAGAACGCTTAATTTTGATTGCAAACGCGCTTTTTGCCTATGGTATTTCTCAGATGTTTGTATTCATAATCATACTTTGATCTTAATTTTTGTTTTTATGATTTTTACCTCAATGTTCCGATAAATTTCAGGTATTTGTGCAAACATCACCAATGGTGAAAAATAGTGAAAAAAAACAATCATTTGCGTCTGACTTTGTGAAGGAAGTGGTTAAAACGTAAATAACTTTTTGATTGCTACCAAACAAGCAAACCCAGCATGCGTTTGGCGTGTTAATTGATTCCATGTGTTGCAGTCGCAATGAGATACGTACAGCTTATTCTTGACAAACCTACCGAAAGATATAGTTTAAAAACCTTGTTGAAAGGTCTTCCTTATAGCTGTTGTCGAGCGACGGTTTATTACCACATACGTGCTGCTGCTTTTTCGATCCCGTTACGTTGCACAACTGTTTTGACGCTTTGAGCTTGAATCACAATGTTAAAATAAACTTTACTCTTTTACAGCCCCAGGGTAAGAAAACTGTAAGGCACATGAACCATGCTGGCCCGGCGGTGGTGAGGCATGCCCGACTTGCAGCCGACTGGGGCGGAACTTTTAGTTCTACAGTGGGAGTACGAACGTCCGCTGCGACCTGACCGGCCCCGAAAACGGGATGCATCGGTTCGTTGGTGGGGTTCGGACGACGTTCCTCGGGGTGTCGTTTGGACTGTGCACGACAGTGGAGCGACTGTGTCTCACACCTGGGGTGCAGTGAGCCTACTTCGTGCCCGAAAGATCAGACGTCACCTTTCGCTTTACATCTTGGTATTATGCCTTTTCTTGTCTGCATATCCTGTTTTGTCCTACGGTTCTGGCAGCGGTTCTTCTGCGCTATGCCCACAAATGTGCCGATGTTTCATCGAAAATGCTACCTTTACTTTGGCAAGCAATGCGAGCGGGAAGGATGAGATTGTCACGGACTGTTCGAGTGCTGGCCTGTCGACATGGCCAGGTGTGCTTCCGAGAACTACTGTTTTGCTGCTAGACAACAATAAACTACGAAGGCTCGAAAATGTTTCGGATCGAGCAAATCGGACCAACGACGTTGTGTGGGTAGGAACGCTGAGCTTAACCCACAACCTGGTTTCTTACATAAACAAACGTGCTTTCGATGGCTTTCAATCCTTGACGACCTTATTGTTGCATCACAATATCTTGGAAGACGTACAATGGACTTTAGGTCTCGCAGATAAACAGGTCACGTTGTTGGATCTATCTCATAATTCGATCTCAAGAATTTCTCCCGACTCACTGGAACCACTGAGCTTCTTAAAAAGGTGTGTAAATTGTCGCAGGTTTTTAGTTCCACATTTGCGTTGCGTGCTTTCTGCTTAGGCAACAACAGCAGTACATACTTTTAACTTTGTGTGAAAAGTGATTTTGATACTTTTGTGAAATACAGCAAGATGTTTTGAAATCGAAATGCAAACAATTTCAAACACTTTTATTTGAAAGTCCATTTACAACACACCTGAGCATTGCATGGCCCTTGGGTTGACCCTGACCGGACCGTGCAAGGTTTTTTGGAAATTACAAAATAAACATTTTCATTGGTTTAATCATAACATATATTCATACCAGTCTCAGCAGCTTGTCAAAACAACGCTATTCACTACTTTTTGTGAAGAAGTACAATTGATATTATGCAGGATTGCGTTCTCCACAATATTTTCTGTTTGCCATGTGGCCCATTGAAAAAATAATTGCCCATCCCTGATTTAGACCTTGTTCAACTGCTTTGTGAATTGAGAGTTTGCAAAATAAATATTGCGGTGAACTGGATAGCCTACCAAGCATCATTCTGATTTTCCGGGTTTGACAAATACCTGGTAACACGAATTTCCGGCTTCATCTAACTCTTACAGTAAGCAAAACAGTGGGCTTTGCTAACAGCAGGTGTATACGACAGGAAAAGACCCAATGATGAAACTAGGAACGACCTGAAAATCGTCGCATAAAGTTTTAGAATGGAACTGGACTTGATGAGAAAGCGTTACGCTCTCAATAGATCTAGAAACCATTGTCCTTTGGTGTTTCCCCTAGAGGCCTAAGCACTTATTAAAAATTAGCTCTCTATTAAACATGTATGGTCATTATCAGACCTAACTCAGACGGAATAAACAAGACTCAACTTTGATTTTGAAAAACAACAAACTTAGGGTAAAAAACCTGTATCAGCAGAAAAATAGCAAAAACGAAGTAATAGTAAACTTCGGTTATTCCGGATTAGATTTGACAGATCACTTGATCTGGATTATCCGAAGACAGCTGTTTCTAGCCTGACCTCTTCTAGATAGTATGATGTCGGTAAAATTGCCTATGTTAAACACTTTAACGACCCAATGATAGAATTCATATATCTCTGAAAAGCAATTTCAAAAATAGTTTGAAAAAAAGGTTATGAGCAGTGGCGTAGCTAGAGTTTTCAGCCAGGGGGGAAAATTAGTTGAACAGAGGCCACTGGCCACTGTAAGGGGCCCAAATCAAAAACAAATTGAGAAATGATAGTGAATTGGGATGTGGATGTCTGTACAAAAACCCTAAATAACCGGAAAATTATATTTGAATAAGAGCTGATAATGCATACCTTGTAAATTCTAATATTTGAATAAGAGCTGATGATGCCTGCCTGGTAGGCGAAATGTATATACAGTATTCTGTAAAATCTTAGTGCCTGATTCTTTGTTGGGAAAGGATTCTTTTCGATAGACAGTCACCGGAAAATACTCTGTTTTTTTGCGTTTTTCGGAAGTTTTTCAATCTACTGAAAACCTAAAGAATACTAAAACCAGAGTTTTTTAAGGTGTTTTAGGGACCCGATTCGGGTCTCTAGAATTGAAAATCGGGTCCTAAAATCAGAGAAAATCATCATCGGGTCCCTAGAATCAAAGAAAATCGGGTCGCTAGAATGAGAGAAATCGTGTCCCGACAGGTTGATATCGGGTACCTAACATTTCCTTAAAAAAAAACTGCTAAAACCGGAATATAAGCTAAGTGGGGGTCCGGAAAAATGAAACTTATTTCTGGTATATGAACTTCTGCTTGTGGAGGACTTAAAGTTTTGTTTGTTGGGACTAACACTAACCCGGAGCAACCAACGGTAAAATCCGGATTTCTAGATGTAAAAAGAGCAAATTTTGTGCGGAATAGGCGAAGATTCGGATTAAATCACCCGCATTTTACGAAGATTTTATTAGGAAAAACGATATAAATTATTCGTACCATCACTTTCTTTCTGGATTTAGCAAAGACTCAGATAAACAGAGGTTTGCTGTAGTTTGCAACAAACTACCCGCACAGCGTGAGTCTGGTTCGACATGAAATAGCCAACATAAGCATACCGTGACACATCGTCTTTCCTGAAAAGCGTAACATGGTGCATGGGCGTGAGGAGTGTTTTAATCGTTGACACTTTCGGCAAGCTATGGTTTCCGTGTTTTTATATCATGACGCAATCTAAAAAACCTGAAATGTCAAAAAATGTTTTGAATTCAACCTTGTTTAGATCTTCCTCATAAGCCCTAAAGGTTTCTGGTTATATCTTCCACCAGTTAACGGAAGATTACTCGTATCACGCACAACAGGATGTTTTGCAGGAAGCGTTTTTTAACACCAAAATGCAGTTCTTGCTACACTGTTAGCAGTATTCCCGGGGATATATCACCTACATTGTTATTTTGTGTCTAATCAGTATAAAATCCCACCGCTATGCTACTTTTTCCATTCATTTTTTCAGAATTCGAAGGTTTTCAATTATATCCTAACATCTTTCGCAACTTGTAATCGCAGCGCTGTTGTGTTGTGGCGAATGTAGCCTTTCTAAAATCATTCATGGAGTGTCAGTTGCACGACTGGTTGCCATTTAATGAGGGGCATAAAACAACGCCAAAAATGGTTAATGTAGCAAAAAAAGTTGAACCATGGCAATACCTCTGCAAAACCGTCGTCATACTTCATTTGGTCTGAACACATAAAACTCTTGACAAAGGACCGAGTAGATACAAAATTTCACAGTAAATTTGCTACCTGTAACTATTTGTTCCTGCTTATTGCGCATCTAGTTAAAAGTAAACCATTAACATCACCATTGGAAGAGTCAAGGAAGGTAGCCACAATTGCTACAACATCAATAGTGCAGGGGCGTAGCGAGGGGTGCACAATGCCCGGGCACCGAATCACTGCAGGCGACGAAAAGTCCCAAGAAAGTCGCAAGTACTTTCTACAGTACTGAACATTTGCTCCCAAAACGCCTTAGGTTCGAACACGGGGGCGCCAAACATGTTTCTTGTCCCGGGCGCCATCTAACCTCGTTACGACCTTGTAACAGTGATTTTAACTCTGTACAAAAAACAGGTCAATACTTTGCGGTCCATCACGCCTTGGTACAACAAAAGCAAATTAACGTGGTTTTGGTGGAGAAATTGTTTTTGTCTTGTCTTTTACCACTTGTGGTTAAGCTTCCACAAACAAATAAAAAGATTTTCTCCCGTTCAAAACAGTTCTGACCCCGAGCACTTTACCAACCAGCGTTTTCTCAGTTACAGACGTTCAAACATTTGGAAAAGTCTGGAGACCTCTACAAAATGCAGTGCCCTGTTTTCTTGTTACTTAATTGACAGTGTGTTTCTTTGATACATAGCTATATCATTTTGCACACCAAAGATTCAAAAAACTTGTTTCAACTTTCTGAGAGGTTCTTGCTTTGCTCGTCAGGGTCATTTGCTTGTCAGTCTTCGTTTTAGGAGACATCCACTGTAACAATGTTTACACAGTCGGACCAAACACATTTCAATGATGACTTTAGTGAAGCATGAAGTCGGGTTAATGTTTTATGGCTTTGTTTCATGCCCCTCGTTGGTTGATGTCCAGTCGCGCAGCCGCAATAAAGCATCTTACTGTTTCCAATGAAAGATCTTACTGGCCGTAGTCTATGTTTGGCTGCGTGACACAGCACGCTGCTGACGCAGCGTACAAGAAACTTCATCAGCATAGGTTGTGCCTGACGCAAGAGCCTGTTGCGTTCGCTTTGTTTCCTTATTGTCATTATATCACTGATAACAATGACGCTATGGCTGATGCTTTGCTATCCTTTTCCTACAGTGGCGGGTTTCGTCATGGAATTCCAATTCATCATCAAACCACCCACTCAGCTTCCCTGATTAACAGACGGAATTAGTCGGGCGTGACTCAGTTTATTTTCAGATTGTTTAACAGTTATGGGAGGTGGTTGCAGCAAACACCGGGTGGGATGCTCATGCCGAATGCATGGAAGCCCAAATGTTTGCACAGACCATGAAAATTGCCAGTGATGCTGCAGAAAATTTGCAGCTGTTTGCTTTGTGGTGGAGTGCAAAATGTTTCAGGATAACTAAAAATGTTCAAAATTTAGAAAATAATGAAAAAACAACATGTAGACTTTTTAACATCTGCTGCACAAACAAGAGCAATGTAACGCGGAAGTCTGTTATCGTGTAGTTTTTCATAGACTCTCATTAAGTTTTGCTTTAGACTGACTCTGAATCGCGCTATCACGAGCGATTCGCGACCAGCTACATATTTCGAAAAGCGACAGGGTGGTCGCCACTCGACAGTTGTTAAAGCGTTGTGTTTTATGCGCAGCGCAGCAGTGCTGAGGCCTCCGCCGACACTGAACGCGAAGTTGCATTTTTTGCATACTCTTGCCACACAGAAACATCTTGGTATGTGCGATAAGGAGGTAACACCTCGTTTTTGAGAAAGAGAAATGATATGAAACCTAAGGGCTTTTGGGGAGGATCTAAATTTTGCTTAACTGTTTACTTCTCATTTTAATTTTTAACTTCTGAAATATAGAAACTTTGGTTTTTCAAATCAGTCGCAAAGCAGAACACCCAAAACAGGTGGGTTTGAATGAGTGTTTCTGTGACTGCTGGTGACTTTTGCCAGGAAAATTGAATAACCGCTCGCCTTACGCGCAGGAGTAACAGTGCAAAACAATTTTCTGTTCGCTAATTCCCATAACGGTTCTTTGCGTAGATACGCTGCTGCAACTAGCTGGTTAAGTGATGCTTTATTTTACTTCATGCAGGTAAACAAGATTTTTACAGCATGGATAAAGGCTTGGCTACAAGCATCAAAATTTCTGTCTTTGGTCATGATTTGCTTTGCACTGAATTGTAACTATAGCAACTTAAGATACTACAAACAGTTACAAGAAAACATTCAGGATTTTATATTCCTAAGATGGAATTAGTCTGCAAAGAATTATTTGTCAAAATTTTCAGTTATGGAAGTAATACAGCACCAGCTTAGAGCTAAGGAAAGAAATGTAAGCATAAAACCATACTGTTATTGGCAGACCTTTCGTCAGAGGAGAAGTTGTTTAAATTTTTAGCTTTTGCATGTTTACCACATTTGAAGATGTGTATTGCGGAAATTTTCAAGCTTGCTGAAACGTCGGGATCGTTTGCTTTTTCCTGTAGCAACAAAGGATGTGTTTCGTACAGGGTTCTTCGCGCGTGAAAAAATGCGATTTGCGAAACCAATGAAGCGAAACAAATGTCGTTGCAGGCTCAACATCAGTCATAACTTCATCACTGTAGTTCAGCGCAACTCCTTCCTCGGGTTTTCAAATCTCGAAAGTTTGGATCTGTCGGCCAATGCTCTGCGAAACGGCGGGTTGCAGCAGCACGCGTTCAGCCGCGCGGTCTCATTGAAGCACCTGTCCCTGGCTGGCAACCGCGGAATCACCCGGATACCGAACTTCATGGACGCCGGCCTTGACGACAGCGCGCTGGAAACGCTGGATATGAACGATTTGCCGTTGCTTTTGACTGTGGACTCGTTTGCATTCCGTGGCCTGGCCGCGTTGAGAACGCTTAATCTCAGTCGCTGCTCCATCGATACGTTGAGCCAAGGCTGGCTAAACGGAGGCCCTGAGCGTACTTTGCAGACGCTGGATCTGTCGCATAATCGAATAAGTCAGATCGATCCTTATTCGCTTGTCTCGGTGACAGCAAGCATGCGTTTCAGCGAACCGAGTGCGTTCACCAGCCTCCCATCCGAAACGGCGTCTCTTTCATACGTCGTCTCCCCCAGCGTGGGGGTTCCAGTCCAGCAAATCACCCCTATTTTTGCGAGCGACGGCAGCGTCCCCCTTTTTGGTTCGGAGTGGTACGAAGCTCTCGAAAGTCTTCAATGGTTGTCTCTTGCCAACAACCGCCGCTTGTCGCTTTTGGCCGAAGACGCTTTCGCGCATCTTCCCAGTCTGAGGTTTCTCTTTCTTCAGGTGAGCATGTTTCCGGCATGTGGCAATAGCCTGTTGCGGCTGGTTCGGCCTCGTGTTGCAATTCATGAATAATTCCGGCGCATTAGAAATCGAATCGAGCCGCATGGGTTCAACGAATCCATTTATTGATTCCGATTCGTGTCACACCGGAACGTAATGACAATTTCAATAACCGTGAAGCAATTGAGCCATATCAAACGAATTGTAAGGCTTTGTGGTATTGCTCAGGGCTTTGGAGTTTTTTCAAAGAAGTCCCTCATTTGGCATATACTACTATAACCTGTCATCCAGCTGGCACTTGCAAGTGGTTGGCGCGGTACGACCATTAACGCTTGCCAAACCAATCGTGAAGCAGGTCGGGGAATCCACAAGAAACTGCGAAAGCAATTGTGTATCAACGTTTATCGTGAGCAGCTCACAAAAACAATTCAGGCTTTTCCAACAGGTACATTACGCTGATAAAAAAAACTGCAGAATTTATTTGGATTTTAGCGAAATTGATGAGCTCATGAGAAATTGTTGAACAAGTAAACATGAAAGTAAAAACAACACAGAGCAGCCTGCACCACCGGTCACGGTTGAGTGAAAAACGCCTGACCTGTCAGAGAACAATTTATCTACGAAGCTTCTTACTTACAAACAGGCCCGTAACCAGGGGGGGCGAAGCCCCCCTAGAAAATTTTTCGCCCCCACTTGAAAAATGTGTTGGACATCGTTTAAAACTATTGGACATAGTTAAAAAAACTTGAACCCTCTCAGAAAACTCTTCGCTCCTCCTGGTGTCCCAAGCTGGTCACGGGTCTGCTTACAAAGCTTATCATTGGCGACAAATGATTTTGTTTCCAACGCGTTCATTAGTGGCAGCATTCACGATGGAGACGTAAAAATGTCATCAAATTTTAAGCAGTGGGTTAAACAAAACTCTGAAAAGTGCAAAAAAATAATTCATATAAGCTGTGCAGAGATAAACGATAATGAATTTTATTTTTATTTTTCTTAGATCGTACCGCAGACTCCCAACTGAGGATCCAATCAAAAAAATTCAAGTTTGAAGTATAAGCGAGCACAAGGCAGAATTAAATTATGGCAACATAGCTTTCAGGCACAGGTGCTTGTGCTGGCTTTCAAATCCAAGTCAATCAATCCCACGCACTTCTCACATAATTGTCTGATTAGTTTTTGGCTGAAATCCAACTACAGAAGGATGTTTTGCAGTCGACGGTGTACGTAATTGTTGCTGTGAAAGTCTAATTGCCCAGCTCTCGGCTTCAGTGAATTGAACATCAGCGCCATTAACGCTTGTCAATCGGCAGTGACTGTAGTTCCAGCTGATGACATGTGCAATAAAAGTTTTTCAAGCAGAGAAACACAAACAATCGCTCGGCGTGCACGGCCATATAATCGGCCCCCTTTGAAATCGATAACCCGACGCAAATCTGGTTTGTGCGTCGGAGTTAGTGCCTCACAATTTCCGGTGCAGCGTTTGACTCTGTTGGAACGTACGGTTTCCGCTTGAGGCGGGTTTTAGGGGCTCAGAGTTTTTTTTCTGGAAAATTAACGGTCGAAGATCGGAAGGGATGGACGAGGGTTTGTCCCCGATCACGCGGGATTGATTATCCACTGATAGAATGCTATCTTGCTCTGTTATTGTTCAAGGCGTACAAAGCGAAAGCACACTCGAACAGTCTAGCATACCTATGTCCGAAGGAAACAACAACTTCAAAACTAAGCAGAAACCTGCAGTTTTGCTGTTTTGCAAATTGCTTGGTGCAGTGGTGGACAAACTTTTAAGAAAGAAAGCCGCATAAGTGGGTCATGAAAAGAAAAAGGGCTGCACCTTTTAAAATCGGGCGGTGCGCTCTAAGACAATACAACATTTAAAAAGCATCTCTATTAAAAACAGACAAATAACTGATTTTTTCTAATTTGCTGTCTTCTTCCCCAGGTCCCGCAGAACACCCTAAATGGCGGCAGTTTTCCCCCTGGTTTGGGATAATTTCTTATACTCGGCAAAATTTGAGCACTACGATTCATCATGCTTCTTTGTCCATTAGAAATCAGCTTCGTTCGACAACTCACAAGTAGCAATTGCAGAACCAGCCAACAGGCATACTAAAATGTAATATCAACATTTGCTCAGCTGTTGCATTAAAATGAGGCAGACGTCTTAACCAGCTTAATACCGGGCCTTCAGGGATAATCACAATTAGGACGAAGTCAATAAATAACCAGGATGGCGTCCATTTTAAATACAACAGTTGAGCAAACATTTAACGTTTACTTTATATCTCCCAAGTAGTGTGGCTGTATTTTCCAATCGTGCTGGTTTCCAAATGCGGTTTTAATTCAACTTTTGTGTGATAACCAACATTTTTGTTATAAAGAATTTACTCCTCCGACAATTCTCACCCACAAGGAGAGATATGTAAGCTTTTCGCGTGCATTTGTAGAGAACATAAAATGCCATGGCATTGTAAACAACGACAACGAATCTCGCTGATCTGTTTCGGTTTTACTTACCGTATTTATTCGCTTATAAGACGGATCCCACCTTCACCTGGGAGATTGTCGATATTCTGTTTAGACTCGTTTATAAGACGAAGGAAGGAAAGTAGGTAATGAGAGAAACACATTTCAGTATCAAAGTACGTTTATACTAACTTTTAAACAACATTTCGTCTAAGTATTAAAACAATTTACGCAAACTGCACTGTAATAGAACACAGCAAATCAGTATGCAAGTTATGACAGTTAATTTAATTACCGCGTACCGGTACGTGTCTCTGTTGTTTATTTTTGTCAGAAACTGTGAAATATCTGCACAGTTCTGAGTGAACTATTTTCTATCTCTGTAGACCTCGCCTATAAGACGGGCCCCCCAATTTGAGCCCGAAATCTCGAGGAAAAATCCCCGTCTTATAAGCGAGTAAACACCGGGTGGGGTTCTTCAAATGACACGGCAGTGTTTCCCTCTAGGTATTTCGTTACGCTCAAGGTGATACGGAGCAATCACACATATCAATAGCATTGGAAAAGATGATTTCAAGTTCTAACTTTCATTCACATTATTTGTCGTTATCTCACCGTCACTCTGGTTTGAGCGGTTTTAAGCTACAAAAGCAATTAATATCGCTGTCTTTGACACCCGGTCACTTTCGATATTTTGTTTTATGCTGAAGACATTTCACACTTGACACAGGAGGGTAAAAGATTTGCAAGCCTTGCAGATTGAGCTGTTTTACATTTTCGGCATCCTTGTTTCGCTTTCGAGGACGCTATGGTAAGCATCTGCATCTCCACGTAACGATGTGCAACCTAATTAGAAAATGAAATGAAATTGTGTTTCTGGGTTACTTCATATGAAACCTTTCCCCGGAGAAGAGCATCCGACGTTAAGACGATAACCCTTGCGACAGCCCGTTCATCGTTTCCGACAGATTGACTGGAGATTTTTTATTTCAGGTGACTCGAAAAAAACCATCAGTTTCGTGCAGGCCCGTAACCAGCTTGGGACACCATGGGAAGCGAAGAGTTTTCTGAGAGGGGCCCAATTTGTTTAAACTATGTCCAATAGTTTCAAACTATGTCCAACACATTTTTCCAGGGGAGGTTTTTTTTTCTAGGGGGATTCGCCCCCCCTGCGATCCTAGTTATGGGCCTGGTTTCGTGTTAAGCGCACAGTTAAAATTATCCTGACTTGGAAAGTATGAAGACACGTTTTGTAGAAGGAAAGCATGTTCGCGCCTTTCAAAGATCACGCTAATGTCATAGACTCTGTTGTAATATTAACATGGTGGTGAGTGCTACAAGCGCAGAAATCGTGAAACTAATCACAGAAAGTCATACCAGAGCCACGCGGATTCTCGCTTGACTCGCTCCACAGAGTTTTTCCAAGAATGCGTTTGTACAATACACACCATTTGAATCTTGAACCTTACGCTTCAAGTTTAGGTTTAACTTTTTAGGTCAACAGCACACTCGTCACGCTTCAGAAAACTCACGTTTTTCCTTCTCTGTGTTGTGCACGGGACCGTGACGCAGCTGCAGGTGATGTAGCATTGCAGCAGCTACAGGCTTCCGAACAAACAAAAGATAAAATGCATGCAAAGTAGACAACTTTTCAGGTAACAGGTGCTGAGTTTTAATGAGTTTACGTAACCTCTCGATAGATAGTGACGGCAAGACGAAGCATTGGACTTGAAAACTGACAAGTGAAACTGCAGTCATTGCCTTTTTCATCTGAGTTTTAAAATCATTGACTTCGCATTGCGAGCACATACGTATTGGAGTGGTAGAGCAGGCGAAAGAGCCCCATCGATACACAGTGACGGATTTACGCATAGGCCACATAGGTCATGGCCTAGGGTCCCGCGCAACTCCCTCCTATAACGACTCATAACTAACTCAAAATTTGGAAAACTTTGTAGAAGCATAACTTCACAATTTACTTTGAAACTAGCGAAAATGCAAGACTCTTATCAGTACACTAACAACACGATAGCATTGTTTGTTACGCAATTCTGCGTTAGAATCTGATGTTACGGCAGTCCTAACTTGCGAAACATTTACAACTTTGCTTGCCTGAAGGCACAAAAAAAATTTGTGATAGCCTGTGAGCTGTTGGATATGTTGGTGACAAACATTTGGAATCAGTTGATGCAGATAATTATATATTTGCCCTCTTCTTCATAGATACAATCGCTCGTGCTAGTGAGGGCTATCTGTGATAACAGTTTCAATGTGCTTCACAGAAAGACAGAGCAGTGGTGTTGCCAGACATTTTGATTGGGGTGATCAAAAACGTGTATACCTGGCTTTACTCACGAATTTAAAGAAATATTCATAACGTGACGTCATTTTGCTACAACGGCCCACGTGTCCCCAAGGGCTACGCCCCTGTCTTACAGCATGCAAAGGAAGAGTTTACAAGATTTATAAAATTTCGTTATTTACCTTATCAGTGGTGGGTTTCAATAATTGTCAAAGTTGTTGTAGCAGTAAACCATTTAGTCATTTCTGAAATACTAGAGCCATAGTCACTGCAGCACAGTGGTCTCTAGTAGTAAGCGATTTGTCAATTACACTGTATCTGAAATACATGACCCTTAGTATGCAAATTTGTAGCGTGTTTGATGCGGATCCTACGTTTGGTTGTTTCCAATTAGGTTGCCAGAATACAGAGCTTGCTTGTTGAAGCTCTAAGATTTAATTAAATCAGCAAGAACAGTTTATCGTGAGTTTTACTTGAAAAAAAGTGGACATAGAGCTTCCTTCATAGGGTTAGCTGAGGGTGTTGCGAAAATACTTTTCTGTGCAAAACTTGTCTTCATGCTGTTTGCCATCAGTCTACAGCATAGAGGATTAAAACACTTATTTTGTGTTGCTTGGAAAATTACAACTTAAAAACGGCATAAATAAACCCTGTGTCCACTGAATGGATTCTGCTTGTTTGGTCCATAAAATACTGTAGGCGTATGTGGCTACTATAAAAAAGGAGTTTAGGTACAGCTCATCCGATTGATAACTAGACGCTATTTTCGAGAGAGGCAACACGGTCCC
>Ga0210059_1004053_pt1 | contig 23584 bp, 5 predicted proteins | sample Ectturendosymbi2_FD_188042 | JGI IMG/M metagenome (GOLD analysis project Ga0210059, IMG submission 188042) | Ecteinascidia turbinata endosymbiont from Florida, USA - Sample 2 (SPAdes) (version 2) | ecosystem: Host-associated > Tunicates > Ascidians > Unclassified | place: Key West, Florida...
GTTGCTTAATATGATAAACCCGGCAAGATGCCAAAACTTTTGTGACTTAGTTGTGTATTGGCACGCTCAGTTTCCGGCCCTCGGAGTAACAATGTGCCGCCAGAACATACGTATATAGGCTGCACTCAGCCATTGTGTTCTTCACACATTTCTACACGTTTCTTATAGTTAAATTCTCCAGAAAACGTTTTGTGTACATAAGGTGCTGGCTGTAGAGTGCCGGGATGTATTAGTAAAACATGATTTTCTCCAATAGGCTGATTGGCTGGACTGCCATTCGGGTCATACTGGGTTACGCCTAAACGCAAGAGCTTAAACAAGGTGCTTGCTGTTGCAACTCGTGCGCAGCATTGATAGAAAAATACCAAGAAGGCTTTACACGCGGCATTGCATCAAGCTGACATCCCGGCGTAAGCAACGCGGTCTGGAGAGCAAACTGGAAAGCAGAGCAGTCCACTACAGCGGTTAACAATTTAAAGAAATATACTGTATATCACGGTAATTTTCCCTGTATGAGCAGCCACCAGATCCGATTAATAATTCATCTCGAAATTTTTATATAGCAACGTGTTTTTGCCATTTTCATGATTGCCAACAGCAAGATTAGCAACATAAAGCAACAGAAATGTGCCTCAAAATAAACTCACTTCAGATTTTTGAAAATGCAAACGGTTGCGTCGGTTTTGATACGCACCTAAACCAAAGAAAACGATAGAAAGAGAAAGTGCGAGCAACTACACTGTAAGACGGTACTGCAAAATAAACCGCACGTCTTGCACAACGTCCACACCGACGAAAACAGTGTAAAATTTTCGGAGAATATCTAAGTTAGATATACTTACGAATTGCTTTTATTAAGAACAAAACCATCCGTATGAAAATTTTAATAGAAAAAAGTATAAGAAAATCTTATTGCAAAAATTCAGTATGTTGAAATACGACATCATATAGCCCAACAAACAAAATATACAAAAGACAATTTCTATATGAATTAGGTGAACTGAATGAAATTACAAGAAATGTAGTATTGACAGTTAAAAGTTGTCATGTGAAGATGTTTTTTTAACAGTGTTTTCAATGGAAAAATTTAATGTGCCGTTTCCACGCAGAAAATTTTTTTCATCTAATTTCCGATTTTGTGCTGAAGTCACGTTTTGTGTTTGCTAACGTATGTTGTACATTTCATTCAACTACAAATTACTCAAACCAATGCAAAACAAAATGTTGCTAATCATATCTTTTTTAAAATGAAACGAAGAGTTATCTGTCTTGACGTTAAGATACTACACGAAACGAAATGTTGCCGCAGTTCCACTCTTTATATTTATTCATTTCTCTCTCCTACCACGACCTTGGTTTGTGCACGACGATTAAATACGATCATACCTGAGAATTCTGCACAGAGATGCGTTAGGACACTTGCATCATGCAGCATTATTGTCGAATTTACCAAGAACGTTTTTGAGTTCGTTCTCAGCACTGTTAGCTGAAAAATAGGACGAAGATAAGATCTTAGTTGCAACAAATTTCGGCGGATATTATTTTGATTATTTCATTGTCACATGCGATCAATGGATTCCAAATTGCTTTACGCAAGATTATCAAATACAGACTGTTTGCACTGTGGTAATTCCTTGCTCAAATGAGCAGGTTACTTGTGCAGGATCAAGTCTGCATTTAGACTTGAGTGTTGAAATATGCTTGGGATCGTAAAAGATGCACAAGCAGTTGAACAGCACGCACAAGCATGGATTGAATTCACGCAAACATAAATCAGACGTCAGCATCAGTACAAAACAGCACGAGAGTCCAACAACCGCGGGTGTTTGACTTATGACTAGGGCAACCAATTTTTTGACCTAAAAACTTATAAATTTAACTTTATAATTTAAAAATTTTGACTTTATTTTGACATAAATTTTCTGCGTTTGCAATTGCAAAATAATTCAAACTTAGGTGTTGAGGTTAACCTTGACGCATATTCATTTATGCACTATACTTCAAAATTCAGAAAAATCGGTTGCTTAGCTTTGGGGATGATATATTGACAAGCACCTTAATAATTACAGTAGAGTCAAACCTGAGAACATCATGAAGTTGAAACACTATATGCATAATGGATTGAGCATTTACCAAACCAATGTAGCCTTGGCCACTGTAAGACCACGTTTCTTGCCTTACCACGCTTATCCTACATAATATTCAATCTTCCAGTAGTGGGAAAAACAACATTATTACGTAAGAAATCGCAACTAATCAATTATTATTATAGAATTGCAACTAAATTTGCAAAAGCATATCAATATTTGTTGTTGAAGTTTCAATAAAATATTAATAAAAAGAAAAAGGCTGTGCTGCAAGAAAAGTTTGACCCAACGATAAATTTTGACCTTATGATAAATTTTGACTTTTTTTGACCTAATAACTTGGGATTCCCTCATGGTATGAGTGTGAAATTTGGTTTGTGGATGTTTCATAAGCTTTAAAAAAGCAGACAATTTTTGACTTTATTGACTTTTGGTTGCCCTACTTATGACTTGTTACTGCCCTCGAGTACCACCAGTGCTGATCTGACTCTTGTATACTTGCGACAAAAATTTTTGAAGTGGTACAAGCAATGTTACTTTGTGTTGGTCTTGGATTGTCGCCTTTCTACTGTGCTTCGACAAAGATTTGAACCAATGAAAGGCTAAAGGAGTATCGGATCTAGAAGACACGAATGTTGAGGATTATAATCCTGAAAACAAACAAGTCAATTCTACTTTGTCTCATTCCATTTCAAACGGCAAATCCTATGTCGTGAGACCGACAATGTACGGGGTAATATGTGACAGGTAGCTTCAAACAAAGCGATAAAACTACAAGGCTGATTGACACTTTTGTTAGCAACCACTCCTATGAAACCGTGGCATGCCAAGTGTCTGCTCAAGCACGCGCAGCAGGTCGTTCGAACGGTCAAGTGTGATTAGCTTTCGACAAAGGGCTCCGCGGGACCGCTTTGGTCAGTGAACCGAACGGAAGACCAACTCTTCAGCACGCGAACCAACTTCGTGTGATTCTGAAAAAACCCTTAATGGTAATCTAATTTACGTCAGAGGGCAGTTGATTTGATGCCAGGAAACAATTTAGAAGCTGCTTTGCACCACAGGAAGTTGGCTATGCTTCGTTTTACATGAGGTTCGGAGGTATGTGCCCGAAACTGATGAAAACCGAAGTCTTGCAATTCCCATTGAGTGTGAAATTGCGTCACAAGCGATTTAAAACCGAAAGTTCGGAAAAATCCTAAAACCCTAATGACAAGAGAGACATTGCTGTTCTACAAGAGAAAAAGTGCAATTTCAAGGCGATACAAAAGAACATGATCAATCATCGAGTCTCACTGTTTCGCGAAACTCCACCAAAGCTGATTGACGCGTGCTATCCTTTCAACACAGTGAGTCGGAAAATTTGGAAATGCAGTTACTATTATATTCCACAGCTGGCCAGTAGCCACGTTTTAAGGTTTGGGAGGGCACAATACATTTTTAGGGGAATGATTTTTGTTTTTATTATAAAACAAAATTTTCCGGGCACAACACAATTTGGAGGGGCACAAACGTATTTGGATGAAGCTGCCCTTGAATGCCCCTCGCTTCCCCGTAGCTACGGGCCTGTTCCACAACCAAGCAAAGCACAAAAGCACAGGATCTTCTTATGTTTGTTGAAAATTACTGACTGTACACTCGCTCTTACTGATTTACTAATGCTAGAGTTCACTTCCTATATGCTTGGTGTGGCCTTGATGTCTCAGCAGTAGCGCAAAATTTTCGCGCAAACTTAAATTTACTGCCTATCGAAAGGAATCCCTTTCACAACCAAGTTTCAGACACAAATATTTTATCGGAGTATATATTTCACTTGCCCACCATAGGTAGGGATCATCAGTTTTTATTCAAAACAAAGATAGTTTGTATTGACTAACGAAGACAAGTTTTTCAGTGCAATAAACAGTCAATGTTAAATACAACGGCATGTTAAATATGCGTTCATCCACGCAACTTTTCGAACATGGCAGTTGAAACATTATACTCGATACATAGCTAACACAGGCTAGCAATAATCTTCAAAGCATGTATGAAATGACAAACTATTCGTTTTCATGCCTCGCCTTCCGACAAAACATGTTTGACCTGATGATCAGACCTGGTAAATGGCTGAAATCACAGGTAACAAACAAGCATAAAGCAAAGAAAGAGTCATTACTACTGCACCCTAATTACCTCAAGCACCAATTATTTCGATGCAAATCATATAGGTTCTGGACTGGGCACACATGCACCAGGTTCGATACAGCTTTTGAGTAGTCTTCAACAGCGGCACTCCTGCATATGCTTCCTTTCCATATTTTCATGCCTCCAACACCAGTTGAAAAGCGAAATAAAGAAAAATATTTAGGCTCACATTAAAAATACAACTGTCACGTTCAAAAGTTATCAGCGCCAAAATAATTTACCGGTAATGAAATACAGGATTACTTACGTAGCATTTGCCAAAGGCTGCACGGGAAGAAAAGTACGAGGTATTCTCCAACATCTTGCAAGTCAACCAAGGCAGACCCGTAGCGTAGAGCACGTGGCACGAAGAAATCAGTTTTATTACGTACTGCACCGGTACTTTAATACGTATTTGAGCCTGTATGATAGCATAATGCATCGAGCTTGTAAATGTTCTGAATTGATACCCGCCTAACAGAATGCCGAGTTTGTTGAACTATCACACACTCTGCAAATGCCGTTTTCTGCGGTTACTGCGATTATGTCATTTCGAGTAAAATGCAGGTGCTTCGCATCTTATTTTAGCTAAACGAGTAACTGATATATGCGATTACAGGGGTTAGGCTACACAATCCCGAAATTACGTAGGATCGTTTCTTAACACAAGCAATTAGGTAATGCACAATTCATTGGTATGGTTGGCTACACCTTTGCACATCACGCTTGCACAACTGAGTGGGTTGTTAGCAAAGGCTTTCAATCCAATTAAAGCATGCTATGCGTCAAGACAAGCTGAAGACCAGCCAAGAACTATTGTCTTTCCAGGTTCGATTCACAGCCACATCTTTACGCTTAAGTTTGTAAATTTTTCGTCTTAAGGTTGCAATAAGCTTACCCTATTATATCGGCCTAAAGCAGGGGTCTCCAAACTTTTTTGTCCGAGAGCCACAAGGTGATACAGAACATGTCGAGGGCCGGACGTCTTACGCAATGGGATTGTTGCGGAATATGTTATATTCAACCTAATCAACAAATTTTTCGTAAGTACACTGTATATTATTTTTTCATCATTGACAAAATGTCTTCGCGGGCCGGATGAAATGTCTTCGCGGGCCGTAGTTTGAAGACCCCTGGCCCAAAGTAATGATTTGATGTCAAATCTTCTTCACTGACGAAATCACGATCATTGTGTCTTTGTCTTATACCATCTTTAATGAGTAAGCCATCCACTTTTTACGTTGAAAGTTGTTTTTGCGTTAATTTTATGAAATTTTTGACTCATTTTTGACAAATTATTGAATGATATAGTTTGGTAAAACAGAAAATGTGCACAACAAAAGAGATAATTAAAGATATGCTGTGCGTGCATGCTCCCGCGCAAGTGCAATAACTGGTAATAAAGACATCACAAAGAAAAAACGGCAGCAACAAAACACAAAGTGCAGTGCTGACTGACATGTTACTCTAAGTCTGACTTAATCATCAACACAGTCAGTAGAACCGTAACCAGTGCAGGGGGCTAAGCCCACTAAACCCCTCCTTGGCGACGGGACTGACAGTCAGTACGACGTTTGTTGTGCTACGTTTTAGCTTAAGTGTGCAAACTACGCCATGCCGTTTGAGGTAAAGTGTTATCACATGATGCTGGAGTTGAGCTGAAGTTTGTGAAAGGGCGAAGTCAGACAATTTTCATTTGGGGTCGCTTGGGTATCAATTATGCAACAAAAATAAACTAATACAGAAATTTATCCGACGTCAAAAAACTTTGGGTGGCACATTAGATACCAAGCCATATTTTTGGGATCCAACCATAGGCGTAGACAGGGGGCCAAAGGGGCCATGCCCCCGAAAATTTCTAGAATTTCGTTTCTTTCTGTTCCTTGAGAGGTGGTTTCACAAACAAAATACTGTTGCTCGCTTAAATTCAAAGTATTTTCCCCAAAAAATTTGAGGCTGGTTACGTCATTGGGTCCAATGGCCATTCCTGGTACCTCCTTTCGCTCCACGCATGTTTGTAGACTTAAATGATGCAAATGAAGATATTGATTCTCTCTAGATGCTTTTTTCAACGAAAGTTGTGAAAAGGATTGTACTGTTTTCACCGGTTTACGAGAGGGATGTGACTTATGCACAAAAACGACTTGAACCTGAATAAATGCGGTACATTTCTGCACAAAATTACAGTACACGTTTTTCTTATCTGTTGTCATTGTTTGTCCTTGAATTCATTGCAACTTTAATCAAACATGAAAAAATTAAACAAAATTTCTCTTAAAGCTATATTTTGAGCGTAGGGTGACCTGACGGTATAGTTTTACATTTCTCACTTCATAACTTTCAAATCCATATTTTAGCAGCCTGAGATTTAGACTGCACGCTTCTTACTGCACTATGATCAGACAAAAAATTTTACCTATTGAATTTTGTCTGGCATATTCAAGAATACCAATCCCGTTCAGATGTTTTTTTTTCGGGAACTCAACTGAAATCGCGCAAAAACAGCTGTGGTTTTCAGGGAGTATCACCACTTTTCCAAGACATGAGAAACATCCAGATGGTGCAGTACTCACAACTAATGCAAAAGAAACATGGCCGTAGCCAGAAAATGCGAAAGAGGAGCACTATAATGCTAAAACAGCTGTCCACTGTCGCCGATTAAACCTGTATATTTTTTGTTCGTGCTTTTAACCAATACTGCCATCCATTCATATGTATAGAAGTTTACTGGAGAAACTGGAAATACACAAAAAAATTAAATACGACCGTGCTTTGTACTCGCTACCCATCGCCAGTTCTGTATTAAAGATAAGTCCTATATTACTGAAAACAAAAGAAACTTCGAAACCCAGAAACGGACACGAATTTGACATAAACAATACAAAGTGACGAAAGCGCTTTAACGGCCTTGCTTCTAAACAAAGCCATGAAAGTACAGCCGGCGTACTTTTGAACACAGCCATAAAACAAACTGCAAGAACTGGAAGAGTAGAAAAGACCTATACTTTTAAAGTAGCTTCCACACCCGCTACTTTTTAGGGTAGATTCAAAATAAAAGCTTGCAGTTTATCATTTTATCATTAAACGGTACTATTTTTTTCTGACACTTACAATATTGTATATTTGTAAAAAAAATTTTTCATGACTTTTCATTGCTTGGTAAGTTTATAGTTATCATCTATTTTTCTTTTACTTTTGATCGAGTGTGCTTCAGGCCCGTCGCCAAATGAACGTCACTGTAAAGGCTTTTACCCTTGCGTGGGGGGCTTCTTATATACAATGAACAGTAAAATGGCTTTATTTGGAGAGACTAAACTTGAGTCTGGCTGAGCTTGATTGTGTGTTTGAGGGAAGTTACCCTACGTATGCCTCCCTTGGTAACAGGCTTGTTGTGTTTATCGACCCCGCTGCGCTTTTAATAATCAATAAGACTTGGGTCCTGGAACTTTAGCATTTTTACACAGCCCTGATTGTAAATCCAGTACTCGAAAATTTTAATCCTTTTTCCTGGCGAAGATTGTTTAAAGCTTTCGAAACTCTGGCTCGCTTTATCCATTTTTCCGTCTTTCGTACCAGTTAAGTGTACAGAAATGAAAAAGCTATATAGGTTTTTTCGCAGTGTGCATAGTCCTCCCTGGGTTCGCGCTTTGAAATAGAAAATAAAAAAGATTTTTACATACAACACTGGAAGTGCTGAAAAGTCTAAACGCGAAAAGTTTTACATCCAACCGTTAACAACAGACCACGTTTTTTCAACGAGCTTAGACTAACCCTCAACTTGCACAGAAACTGTAACAAGCCCAAGGAATAAACATTTTAAGTGAACTCTCCGTCACTTTTGCCATGAAAAATTTCACTGAATATGCATGACTTATAGAAACATATTTGCATTGCACGAAAAATAGGTCTTACGTAGAACGCAGTTTTTCAACCTGTCTTATTCTCTGTTCTTCCACACAATTAAAGTTTCCTTTAAGGTTTGTGCTTGCACTACACTACCCAGTAGAAAACATTTTCATGTGATCTGGGTCTTCTGTTTAGCCTTGTCTGGCATGAACACGATGAAATCAAATCTTGTCGTCGCTTTCAAAATATCCTATGTTTAATTTTTGAAAATACAGATTTGAACAGATATCTTTCAGCGTTACTTTTCTCAGTAAACATCAACGTCGTGGTTCTGACGTGACAGCAAAACATAACGTACAGACACCACTGTGTTTTGCTCAATTAGTAACATGTAAATTACTGTATGATATACAGAAAAAAAGAAAGGTATAAGTTTAAAGTAACAGGTGCACATCTTCTACGCAAAAACATAGTTTCTTCTTCAATTTTGGTTGTGAGAACCTAGACTACTCTGTCAAAATACCAGTTTGACTGGATCGCATAGGGCACCTCATCCTTCACATGTTTACCATTTCATGTCGGAACGTTACAAGCACAAACAATTTTTAGCGAATTGCACACTATCCGGATGATGGTGATTCAATTTTTAGAGCATCCCGCCTGCGCAAAAAGCTGTCGTATGAGGCAATATGACGAGTAATGTCAATGGAAATAACCTTACAGCGTGGTCACGTTGTAACTGCGCACTTCTTGCTGTACGAGGAGGGGTAATGAAGATAACTGCTGTAAAAAATTGATGAGAAGTTGGTAAAAATGCAGTGAACAACTGGGAAAAATTACGTACAAGTATTGGGTTCTCTTGCGGCTACGACTTGCTCTGCACTACACAGTCTGCGACGCTTGAAACAGATTTGCTGCTTAAAAATCAATGTCAAACACTTTGGACAAGAACGCTATAGCTTCTGGTATAAAGTCAACAGCTCTCTGCATCCTTCACAAAATGTGTCTCAACCGTAAAGGTTCCTCATGACATTTGTTTCTTACGACTTATGCCGGCGATTGCTGCAGTAGGTTTTGCTGCGCGCATGCACAAGCCCTGACTACGGTACACTGACATACTGTAAAAGAATTTTGAAAAGAACCTAATCAGTGAGTTGCAAGCTGAAAAAGCACAGTTACGTTAAACGATGTAAAGCTCTACCAAGGCAATTTTGTCACTTCGCTTCAGAGCACCACAAAATTTGATTATGCAGCAAAACCTCTTTATCAAATACTATTTCATTTTGTACGGTTACCATATCAACACGAGAGCCGAAACTTTAGGAGAACAAAAATGTAATGTGATGTACAGTTTGGCTTATTACTTGCAAAAGTAAAATTATGTCAAAGTGATTATTTCCTATTGTTTATGAACAATTACAATTTTTTCGTATAGCCGACAATAAATCTCTTTGCAAGAAGGAGGTAGATTGCAAGATGGATAAATACACTCTGATGCTATTATTTTGCAGAATTCTCTGGAAGACACAAATATCTCTGAAAAGACACTTCAGCAAATTCGACACGTTTTTTTAATTGTTCAGTTTTGGGTAATTATTGAGCCCGGAATAGGTTATCCCAGGTGTGGGTTCTACAAGGGCGTAACCATTAAAAATATTGGGAGAACAAAATTCGTTTTATGCCAAATGACGTCAACAGTCTGCTGCGTAAAAACAACATGTTTTCCAGCAACTTGGACATCACGTAACTTCTCGAACAACAGTTATCAATGAAAACCGCTGGTTTCTTCAAAAATAATGCCGATTTTCGGACTGCTTTGTTCTTTCATTAAATCTTACGACTTATTTGAAAGATCATGGCGATATCTAAACGTCGGGGCGATGTTCGCCCCTCCTGGCGATTTTAGATCTTCTGGTACTTAAGGTTTCCAATATCTGCTATGGCTTACTGCATGCTTATTATGATCACCTGAAAGCAGTAATATCTGTCTCAAGCTGTATACCTTGTTTCACACCCTTGATATCAGGCTAGAAAAAGATTTTCCAGTTACTGCTACAAACTCTTCGTTTTGACTCTAAACCACTTTTGCCCAATGATAAAAAGCAGCATACGGTGGGAACCTCTCTGTTCCATGACATTGATTTGCAATGGTCTGTGTCTGGCTTGTCAGAATATTTGGAATGGTTCTCTGCGTTTCAATCAGGTGGCGGGTCTTCTATTATAGGCTCTGCTATCAAGGTTAGTTCCTGAAAATAGGAATAAGCCCTGAGGTTCAGTTGCTCCTGCTGTCTACCGTACAATAAGAGGCAATACACAGCCGGATAGGTCTAATGAATACTGCTGTTCAGCAATACGGAATTAAGTGAGAGGCGATAAATCTTAAAAACATGAAAATCCAGCATTAAAAACAATGTTTGAAACTGCAGGACTGTAGAATTTACATTGGCCTGGTCAAGTATGGGCCGACAAACAATTTAAAAAATAGGCAACATCAAGTTTGGAAGTCTCGTTTGATTTGTATGTGTCATCTACTGAGACATATCCTTTTGATTTACATTTAAAGATTTGCGTTGAAAACGTCATCGTATTTTTCAGTGTTTTTTGGAGTTCGGTGCAAGGAAAAATTTTAACTCAAAATTGTTCTCCATTGTTGTGGATAACAGTCTTCAAAGTTGTGGGCTACTTCTGCTCACTTACAGTAGTTCTTGACAAAAAAGACATATTAAGTTATGATCAACTTTTTACAACATATAATGCATTTACGAATTGATATCAAAAACGAAATTATGACCTTTATTGAGTTTCCTCGGGAGCAGTGGTTTTCCGCAGTCTTTTTGTATACCGCGGCCCAATATAGCAGCCAACTATAACCTAAAGACCCCAGTCCACGACTTTCGTGGTCCAGTCGCAATAAGCGTGTTAAGATTGGTTTCTGGTGCGCATAACTCAAGAGTTTTCCCATCCCTACTTGCGGCCCCTTCAAAAAGGCTCACGAACACACAAGGATGGCAGCCCCAGATTGAAAACCACTGTTTCCAGACACGCTGTTGACCCCTTTTTCTGTTCGCAATCCACGTTAACAACAACATGAAAGGAAACTGCCCCCGAATGCCCCCCCGTGGCTACGGGCCTGATAGTTACAGTCAGTGTTTTTAAGGTGTTTTGAGAGACCGTTTCGGTGTCTCAAAATACAGTAGGAACTCGCATTACGACCACCACCAAAATACACTAAAACCTCGCTTTACGACCATCTCGGTATTCGGATAAAATAGTTACGGTTTCTTAAAATGTCTTCGCGGTCACCAAGGTCAAACCTTTAAAAAAACCCTGGCTGCAGAATTATCGACACAAAATTTGTTGAAAAGTGAATCGATTTGTATGAAAAATGTGTATGAACAGTCCGAATAATTATTTTGTGTTGTGTGCAGCTTCGCTGCATAAGCCTTGTGTAACATGTTTTAATGGTTTTCGTCAGTTCCAGATACAATTTCTTTTAACTGATTAAAAGTATACGCGCGTGATCTGAAACTGGCTTTCGTGTGTCCCACACCCAATTACGCTTTATGGATATGATTGAAGTTCACACCCTGGAAATTTGCCTCAAATTAAATGAAAGTAAGTCATGACACAAACATATTTTCATGAAAACATTTGCTTGAATTCTTAATTCTTTTTCAATTTTTATGCAGATGGCCCTGTATGTAAGAAAGGTTGAAGTTTCATTCTGAAGGGCAAAATGCGTTATCCTTGAAGCTTATGACCTTAGAAAAGTTTTTTTTATTAAAAATGTATGATTAAAAATCACAGCTACACTGAATAAACACCGCAAATATTTTGTTTATTATATTCCTGTTTATGAAGCGGGCCTAAATATTCTAAACTTACACTGATAAAAAAGCTTCACTAATTTCACGTAAAGGTGCCTTCCTCAGTTCGTGGATGGAAAACCTAAAGTCAATTTCAAGTGCGAAATGCTTGTGCAGTTTGCAAATGCTGAGTTGTTGTAACTCTACAGAGTGCGTCTGTTTTATAAACTTTAAAATGTTAGGTACGATTTGTCGCCAAATGTACAGATATCACATGTGGTACACAAAGTTGAAGATTTTTTAACACGCCCAGCTGAAGAAAAAAGAACTGCCGTTGGACTAGCAATGAATGCACATGCCTTAGCTACCCCACTTTTACTCTGCGATCTATGCTGTCTGACATGAGTAGAAAATTGTTCTGTACAATTGCGCTATCATCAATGCCAGCTTCTCGGGATCCAAGAGACTTTGAAGTTACACCCTTTTTCAACTTGAGAGTATTCTTCATAAGAAGCATACTTTTCAAAAATATTTTGATAGACGCTGGTTGCGAGTGCAGAGCACAGACAAAAAATTGGAATTACTTGCGTTACAACATTTCTTGAGCATCAAATTGTGGCTCATGTTATTATTCTCTGAACATACTGCTGCCCCAAAAGTGCATTGCTAATTGCTTCAGCAACAACATTCATTTTCTTAAAAAGTGTGCACTGCCCACAGACTGCAGATGCCCATTCTATAGTCCACGAAAAACAATGCAAATGTATTTAAATGTTTTAAAAGTATAAAGTGTTCTAAACAATCTATAAACGAAATGCCATCAAATTCAAGTTGTAAAGTTTTACCTTAAACATAAAAAAATACTTATGCTACAGTCTCCTTTTAAGAATTGATATACATTTTAGCTGCACAGCACTTTCGAAGACTAAGTTTTCCAAAATTTTCAATGCTATCCTATTTTTTTTAAGTTACGGCTTATACTAATTTTAAATGGATTGAGAGGCACCACGTTCGTCAACAGTCAGGTAAGTAACCATAATGCAAGCCCTTCACTTCGGCGAGTTTCGGCATATGGATATACTTTAATATACTGGCTGATTTGTTCTAGGAAAATGATGACTTTATTTTAGCAATGTTTCAATAAAAATTCGAAATTTTTTTGTGGTCTTACAACCATAAGTTATGTTTTGCGAAATTGAGCAAAAAGTAAAATAACTACAAAGTAGGTGATTGATCAGTATTTTTTGTACACCCACGATGCACCTACCACAAGTTGTTTTAGTGGAGAAATCGACAGCACCGTTGCAAAGCTTTACATTATAGAAGCAGGCCCACCACACAAACCTTTCCAGGTTAGAGAAGAAATATTCTGAGAGGGGAAAAGCAACTTATTTGGTGGCAACCATGTTTGCGATCCTTGAGCCTACAGCTTGATCAGAAACAACTAGATACTGCAGTTCCAACTATTAACGAAAGGTCTCCCTTGTTTGTTCAACAAGTTCATCATGGGCAGCCTGCTTGATTTAGATCCTTTTTAACTATCTTCGGTAAATTTGCAAAAGTTAAACTTCAACGTTTATGCTGACGTGATCTCGCGAAATATCACACACTTAATGACACAGCTATGAACACACAAAACTAAAGTTTTCCAGCAGATCTATTCGCCATACTATTTGAAATGTATAGTTTACTGTAATTTGCTCAAACAAGAACTGGTCACATGCAAAGCAGCAACAGAATACTTTTGAGAGATAAAGCCTTTTTAAAGTTCCTTTTCGATTCAGAAACATTTTGATCACGTTGGCGAGTACCCTTAGTTTAAGTAAAGGTAAAGCACTCTAACAGGCTGTCCGTGATATAGTTGGGAACATCAATTCTGGAAAAGCAACAGCAGTTGGAAACGGAACTGCATGCGGTGTAGTTGCGCAAGAATACTGAGAACCTGAGTAGAACTTTCCTGTTCAAACTGCAGACATGGCCAACCTTGTGTCAGTGCACGAAGAAGGTACTGTACTTCTGTTTCAGAAGTTGCGCTATAAGTTTGTAAACGATATTTCCAGCTTCAGATCAAAGACGTTCTTTTACATTGACCGAATGAGCTTGCTATACTCCGGAGATAGCTAATTTATCGTTGAGGTTTGTAGTTTTCCTGCTTCCTTGTGAACGTAGTTTCCTTGAAAAACGCAGTGTGACGTGCTTACTCGCGTGTTACTCTTGAAAAAGTGATACCCAAGGCACATAAATCGATGAAAATGAAACGCTGCCATGAAGTAGCCCACTCTCACAAAACAGTTATGATGTATTTTTAAATGCACTGAAAGCTATTACTCAGCATTTTTGAAAAGTTTTGAAGCTTGCAAATAAAAATTATATTGGTCCTGGTTGCTTTTCACAAATATTCACGCAAAAAAGTTGTCGACTCTGAAACAATAATTTGTTGGTTTTAATAAAAACCGTTATTTAAAACTGCGTGTTTGATTTTTTGCTCTCTGGTTTGTTGAACTTTCAATAATTTTGCAGAAGTCGAAACGTTACTATCTGAGTTAATTAACAAACAAACATAAACAGACAGTTATCTACATCTTTAGGCAAAGAAATGTTTGAAACAATGCAGTAATCACATTGGCAATGACATTTGCAAACTTTCAAATCTGAAAAAAACGGCACAAGCTACAAAAACTCTTAAACCGTTTTTCAATATTTTAGCTCTTCAAAATTTTCGGTCTGTACCCAAGCCATATGCTGAACTGTGCGAGCACTCGCAGCCTTCTGGTTAAAAACCTCTTAAAAAGTTTTTCTCTCGCCGTTTTGTTGACCTCTTGCTAACCCCAGAGCAGCATCTCAACAACAGAGATGATTGGCACAACTTTGTAAAAGTCAAGGCGAGGCGGGCTGCGCGCGCGTTCGGATCTGGCCACTGACAAGCTCGATACAAGAGCAACGAGGCACGTGCGACGTGTACAGCGAAAATGAAAAATCGCTCGTCTGAGAGCTCTACTGACGAAATCGCGACGACTGGGCAAATTTACACGGCTTTTCTGGGAGTTTGGTGTCACGCAATCCGATTAGCTTGTGGTTTTGACAAAACTACCACTTTGCTGCGGTGTCTGGCCATTGAATTTCTGTCGTCAACATGTGAGAACCACAAACTGTCACCGTTTCGGCAACCTCTGAGTGGTGTCCAAAAGTCCTGTCATTTACTGCCTTCACTGACATTGCGATCTTCCTGTTGACGTGACTTTTTCATGCAACGATATGCGCATTTAAGCGGGTCACGATTTGGTAAGCGTGGTAGCAACGTTTTTGGTGAAATTCAGTTAAATTTCGTATTCGGGCCACGTTCTTTATTACTTGGACATTGGCCAAGTTATCGCGTTCAACTGCTACGCAGTGAATGAACAGTGGATACATTACAGCATTGGACGTATATGGTGGTTTATTTGACAAAGATCAATCACGCAGGCCTCACTTGCCGACGAGGCTAAGATACCATTAGATCTTTTCCTCTGTCATAAGTTCACACATTTATAACAGCACCATTTTTTAAACAAAGTTTTCCTTTTAAGCAATGATTGAGCCCACAAGCTGCTGGTAGTTTTCCTGTAAGTAAACTGCCTATAAGCACCATTCATCTCAAGAACATTCATATACTCATTGGTTTATTTGCGTTTTTACCAATTTTGTAAACGAAGTATGAGCAGTCGTTCTGGAAAAAGCCCCTGCTATCTTATGCAATTGCAGATTGTGCCGAATCGAAAAGGGACCAAATTTTGTCGGAAGCCCCTCGTCATTAAAGCAAAAGCACGCGGCCAGAGAGAAGCAACAAACTTAAAAAAAGCAAAGTAAAATGTGGTGGGTAAGTGGCGAAACATAAATTTCCGAGTGATAGCCGACGATCAACTCCAAACTGTGTGTTTTTAGATTGTTGCGTCGCAACACGTGATGTTACAGAATAAATCACAGGTGACTGGCAGAAACTTTGCGGCGAAATATTTCGCGTGCTGTTTTTTTCCCTAGGGTGGGCTGTATAACGCTCCAATGGTAGATCCTATCCACCACTACACATGTATCCAGCGATTTTGTCTTAAATATTGCCTATTTCAAAAGCTTACGGGTTTGAAAATATGTTTGTTATGGTAAGATGAATACCTAACCACTTACGCGATACGCTACATTTTCTTCACAAACTTCCGCTTTATTTTTATTACGTGTTTGCATTTGCCCTGATATACATCTCAAAATTGGATGTTTATCTTTTTTCATGGTTGTAACTGCTCAGCTGACCGAGATTGCGACATATTATAATTATTCATTGTAGTTCACATGCCTTCTCTTATGTTTCCATTTGAGTTCTGATCCCTTAAAAAAGGTCTGAATGAAACGGGTTGGTGCGTTTGTATGCAACCCCTGTGGAAGCAGCAATCCTCACCTCCGAAAGAACCTTCTCTTCGACGTAGCTACTGGTACTTTTATTTCTGTTTGCCCAATCACACTCCAGAAAGCAAAAATAAACTTATAACTTATTTTGAAAACTTCCCCGTTTTTAAGAAGTATTTCGTTCAAGTGTGCTCAGCAGCAATTACATAACATTCGTTCTCGTCTCTGTTGTGGGAAAATACCGATAAATTGTCGTTAGATATTATGCAAATGGAATGGCGCCTGTGTTGCCGTTGAAGGTTATCACATTTTGTTATTCCTTTGGTGCCTACACATGGTAGTCTGTGAAAGGCGATTGTTCCGAATATATTTGACAAGGCCCCAAATACCATTTATAAATCACACACTTTAAATTCTTCATCTCGCATATTTCAATGCAATGTTAATGTGTCTAAAGATTTAGACGCAATCGATTGTCGGTGTGTATCTTTTACAAATACGCTTTTTGTGGGTCTTCAGCAAGCTTTTCAAGGCAAACATCAGCATTTATACAAACATTGGAAGAAGAAAAACTTCAGGACATTCTGCAAAACCTGTCGAAAGAGTTTTTGCAGAAGACCCATGATTAGAATTAAAACGGGGTTCTAACGCTTGTTTACAATCGATTGCGAGAGTACGACTTCAGGTCTGTTTAACTTATTGTAATCGACTCTACTGGACGCCTTTCTTTCTATACATACAATGCAATTTTCGTTTACATACTTAAAGAACACGTATGGCCTATTAAATAATTACATAACTTTCAACGTGTTGCTATTCTAGCAATAACATATTTGAATCAGTTTGAGAACACCATGCCTTGAGGATACCTCAGTCTGTCCAATAAACTAAATATGTCAAACGTGGTTTCCCACAAAGCAAGGTTATTATTACAGAGGAATTTCATCAGAAGGGGGAATGCTTTCCGTGCTGTAGTTCACCAGCTGGATATCGTACTTTGCGTGGGAAACGAACCCTAATCCTGTTCGAGAGGGCACTGTACAGGACGTGCTACTTGGGTAAATGACTTTAGAGTAGCTTTTAGTCGCATGCTGCTGAAAAAATCCGATTTCTGTTTGAAATGGCTCTTTCCAAGTTTCCTTTTGGCCTTTTTGCTCCGCGGGTGGTCTAGGGTATATTGCACTGACATTCTATTATATCAGAGAAAAGCCGGTAAAGGAAAGGTTTGGATTGAAGGGATGACTCCGCGGGCCGGTTTGTCCAAATTTGATTTGGTGAGAATAGTCGTGGGAACAAAAGTTTAACAGCAAACAATCAACTTTAATTATGCTGAAGCTATTTCAGCCAAGATAAACATGTGTCTTTATCAAACGGAATATTTAACTCTTTTTTCCAGATAAATAGCGGTACTTTCTCATATTTAAGCAAGAAGTTGAGATGATTTCCGTCGTAGCTTTCCGAAATTTTGAAAGCAAAGGTGTTGAAACGCGTAAACTTTGCTCGGCAAAGTTTGCATACTGTTGTAGAAGGAGTCACAGTCAAGCGACATGACTTGGGCACCACAAAACGGTGTAACACATTTCAAACTAAGCAAAGAATGTTAGACTTAGAGAAATTTGGTGTTTACCATCTGTTCTTGCGCACACAGTGTTTTTTTGCACGGTTAGTTCTGAGGTATGCCTCAGCATCTCTCATAAGTCCCATGTATTCCCGAATCGAATAGACTTTTTTATCGGGTTAAGTGCCTGATTTTCCGTGCCTGCGCAAAGTGTGATTTGAGCTGTGCTTGTAAGTGCATTCTAGCATTGTCGTCGCAGCGAACGAGGCAGGATTTAGTAACTATGCACTCGCTGGACGACAAAAGCAGTCACCATAGCAAGAAGTGCACCAAAGCTGACACTAACGAGCGTTTGATTGACAGGTCCACCGAAAAGAGGCCAGCTGGTGGCGAATGCCTCCATGCTTCCCATGCGCGAAGACTGCCTCCGCACAAGGTAAATTGGCATCTCGCACAAATTGAAGTTGAGCGCACTTTGTTTCTGGCTGTTGTACAACATTGCGACATACTTGAGTGAAAACTCTTCGCGTCCTAATTGACTGCGTTTTTGTTTGTAAAGTAAAACAATTGCACTTGGATTTATGAGCTTTACCTAATATTCGTGAGTGCGCCTTAGACGTTTTCGGCGAAAGAAAATCTGATTACAGCTCGGAAATCGCAGTCAAGATTCTATTCAGTGGGGTAATGCAGAACTACACTTTTACTCTACAACTTTCAAAAGAAAGGCAGCTGCATCTGTATGGCAGTTCAATCTAAATTTAACGAAATGCCTGCTGGCTGGAATATGGCAATTTTCATGGCCTGTAGGTCTTCTGGGTCCGAATGTTGTTGTCTACTGACAGCTTTCTCATGTCACCACCGAAAGCACTGAGCGATACATTAAAAATTTTTAAGTATGCCAAATTACTACTGGCGGGCACTTTTCCACGTGGTTCAACAAGTTTGTTTTCGGTGTTGCAAAATTTCAACTCGTTTTCTTCTTATCCAGTATCTTCCTATAATTCATTAACTGCTAAACTGTAACGTAACAAATCAGTAGGACTGCGAATGAGAAATTGAACCCTTTGTATTTGTTCGTTGAAATGCATGTTTCTAAGAACGCAGTAGTCTCTCAGACGTAAAGTAACTAAATAACTAAAATGTTTCGGAAAGCGAGGCAAAGATCTTTTCAACGGTTTGCCACAGCCAGCTAGATGTGGTTCGCATTCGAGATACAAGAAAAACAAGGACTTAAATTAGCTGGTTCTGTGCGCAGCGGAAGTGACGTAGTTGTTTTGCAGCTACGGAACATGTCCATTGGGGATGATTTAAATATCTGGCAATCAACATTGGGGAGCGGTCGAATTGGTCAAAGCGTTCGAATGACACATCTAATCAGTGAAAAATACGTAAGTGATACAAAAATAAGTTAATTTTAAAGCAGAAATGGAGGGGCCAGTTGATGTTTCCAGTAAAAATGCTAACACCACTGCAAAGACATCTAGGCTAAAGAAGCCAGTAGATCATAAGGTGCTTCTTGAGGGGAGAACTTGCAGCAGAAAAATACGGGAGACCTGGTGTTCTCATAAATCCACTGAAGATTAGATTTTCTGGTCCCCAATCAAAGTGCCGAGGTCCAAACACCGTGGAAATGGCGATCGACCGGATTTGTGCAGCAAGCTGCCAACTACTGCAGTCTCAAGCAGGTTTAAGACTTTACACGCTGTACAGGGCCGGCCCTAGCAAGTGCGGGACCCAAGCAAGCTCTAGGAACGGTGTTATGACGTCATCATGCTCAGTCAACCGTGCTTCGACTGTTTTTGATGTTTTAGCAAAATAACTGTATAAATAGCCAAAAAAACGGGAGATTATTGAAGTTAATCTGCATGCTATGTACACGATAACACAACAGATTCTTTTATTTGGATGGGGTGGGGTCATTGGTCATAGCTTATGTGTCCCGTAGTGATCTTCATATTTATGATTCATAGCATGCGGCTGTATTGGACATAAGACAGTGTACCGCTTCCATTCACAATCAAGCCGAAAGTTGTAAATAGAAGCTCTGCAATGAAGATCTCAGTGGCGAGTGCAAGTGCAAAGTTACGTCAATCAAACCGAGCTGACAAGAGAATTGAACTTACAATGCAATTACTTGACTATTGTTGAACGGCACGGCACTTTCTTTCGAAGAACGACCGACTTGGAGTAAACTATTAACATTAACTGATTACCTTTCTCGCTTTTGGTAACCATAAGCACAGACACGTTCTTGTATGAAGGTAACGTCTGGACGCACGATCAACTATCCGCTTTATGACGCAATGCACAAAAAGAACCGGCGAGCAATCCGTCCAAAGTTTCCCACAAGCCCAATTATGTAGTTGCTCATAATGCATGGACTTGGATACCAGTGCGAACTGTTCACTGTGAATTAGAAATGTAATGTACAAAGATTGTACAATTACCACATTACAGATGTGAAAACAACTAATGAAACGCAATATATAATGCGCATGGGTGATTGGTGAAATGGAAGCATATAGCCGCCCAATACAGTGATAAACAGGAACGAGTGTGTTGGATAATATTCACATTTTTTGCTTTGCCTAGTTAAGCTTCAGGGCTGTTTAGTGCCTTTACGTTTATGAGCCTGGACTTCGAAGTAATGGTTTTTCTACCAATTTACCCACGCAAATAGGAAAACACAATGAAAGTTTGGTGCGGAGGCGATTGATAAAAGTACTTGCACGACCGACAAATAACGCGAAACAACTTTGTGGACAAAAAAATGGATACACAATAATGCGCTGGTTTGCATGAGATTTTTGGCTTCCACGGGTTCAAATTCTCATCTTTTGTCATTTGTTTCTAGGTCATGAAGTTAATTTTGCTTTGACAAAATATTAAAGTATGTAATCTATACTATATGTTAAAATCTGCCATCAAACAAAACTGCAAGTCTATGTCAACATGCAGATGACTCGCAACCAAATGAAAATTTCCAAACCAGAAAGATCTTTCGAGAACTGGACAAAGTTACGTTGGCAGAACTGCCATCAAAGTTAATACGACAGACACTCATCTTGACCTGTTCGTTGCGAGTTGAATCACTAAACAACACCTTGCTTGCAATAGCTGCAAGTCAACCATAGGCGTAGCCAGGGGGGTGGGCAGGGGCCATGAACCCCCAATTTTTAGCATATCTTGTCACTTTGTGCTTTGAGAAGTGGCGTCACAAATACAAATACTGTTGCTCGCCTAATGTTAAACATATTTCCCCCCCAAATATTTTGGTCTGTCTACGCCGCTGAGGTCAACTACAGCCTTAACTTCCATCAGTAACAATCAAACGCGATCCACAGAAGGTGGAAGATGGTGGAGCGCCGATATAACGCCTAACATGAGAATTGAGCATGTTTGATAACGTTCGATATAATTAGAGGGAATTCATCATTCGTTCAAACGATGTAGTTGTTTGTCAAGGATGAGATTTATAAGCCGTTTCTACATTTCTCGTGCGCATGGAGTATCTGGCAAAAATGAACAACCTTCCCAACTACCATGGCGCGGGGCCCAATGCAACTGCATCGGCTGCAATCGGCTTAAGATCGGTCCTGGCGCTGTGCATCATAAATTGCATAATTATTGTCGGCGTGGAACACTGAAAACGGCAAGCGCCCATTGCTGAAAGAATTACAAAAATACTGTCCAATTAGGATTGTGTTTGTGCGAGAAAGTCATTATTTTGCCGCTGAAATGTTACTAAGATTCGCTTCTCATGTCTTTACCGGGTGTTTGCTTTCGGGAAAGTCGCATCAGAAAACATATTTTTGACACATGTTCATGTGCATGTTGCGCATATGTTTTGTTGCGTGTTTCATGTCTTGCTATATTGTCTAAGCTGGATTTCCAAATCTTTCAAACCATGTATTTCAACATTTGCCACACAGCCACTCAAATAATAAAGTCATTTTGCTTGTTTATCGAATTGTGAAGTGTTTCCCAGTCGATGCGTGCAGTGTTGTAGATAATCTTGCGTATGGCTTATTCTATTGCTTTGTTTGCTATGTTTGTTTAGATGAAAATGAACTGGTCTTGGAAATGACCAATAGGGCAATCATTTCGAGAAAAAGATAAGGAAATACAGTTTCAAACTAAAGAAAAGAGCGATCAGTGCTCAATTTGAGGTTCAGAGCTTTTTAGAAGAAACCATAAAGCAAATGAACAAATGGCTCACAGTTCGCACTATAGATTCCATCTATACAAAATTAAGGGCAAACCGAATCAAAAGTAATGCAATAATTGTGCAAACTGTAGCGAATTGACAGGAAGGAAGATGTGACAAATATTCTTGAGAACAAATATTGAGAAAAGTATTAAGACCAAAACCATTTTTTCCCGAAAAGGTTACGCACTACAGTAAATAGCAGTAGTACCCGTAGTTAAAATAAAAATTTGTTTGCTTGCGTTTTGTCGCTTTCCGGTTTTTGAAAAGCTGACTGCTGTAAGCATTTAGGAAACTTATCAGTGAAACCTCAAAAAATAGTGACCTCAACGTGACTTTGAAAACTGCCCCTCTAAAATTTTGTTCCTGCCAATGCTCCTTCAAGACCTACAGTATTCTTTGTCTTCAATCAAATGGTTTAAGAGTTTTCCTATACGGTAGTTATTACACAAAGTGTAGTATTTACTTTCTGTACAGAAGTCAAATATATATATCCGTTCCAAAACTTTACTTAGATTTATCCTGCAATCCATGGTCAAGTTGCTTTTGTAAATGCAGAAAAGTAACTGCGTGAGTTTCTCAAGCGTACGCACTGAGAATAGGTTTCTTGAAATACTCCACCAAACGCATATGTCCATTTTTGCCGAAAATATTAATGTTGTTGACAGCAACAACGTCAGAGAAATGGGATCACTTTTCATTGCTCTGCTCGAATGATTCAATATTCCTTGGAATCTTTCGAGCAACTTAGGAGTTTTAAAACAAGCCTAAAAGTAAAACATTACGCATTTAAGCCAAGTTGGAGGCCTCAGTTGATTTACATTAATCAAATATTGACTTTGTTATTTAGTTCCATCACTTCCATCTACACAGGCGTAGTGAAGTTGAAACATACTTTTTCACAAACTTCCTTGTTAATGAGGACTACAACAATAAATTTGCAGCAATTACCTTTTGGAACATGGCCGTGCTTTTGACAGTTAAAATTTCTTTGATCTTTGCTGTAACGTTTGATTATAAGCCTGATGTTTGTGCAAGCGAAAATGATGCAATTATTCATTGTCCTTATTACACACCTTGGAACAGCTTATCTTTTGAAAGCTAAATTGAATTTTTTTACTGAACAAGAACTGCTTCAATTTTAGATTGCGATATACTGAAAAATCGAATTTTTAAAAGTTTCGGGTGCTGGTATTTCATAAGTAAAACACGGTCTCCGCTTAAAAATGATGGCGTGTTTGGGTTAAAAATGTATTTGTTCAATTTTGTATTATTTTTCTTGAAAAAATTAAGTAGCAGTAATTATGTCTTTGACGACGTTTAGATTATTATTTCAAATTCGAAAACGTGTGCAAGATGAAAACACTTCAATGTCATTAATTTTTTGCAGGGGCGTCGAAGAAGTTAAAAAATCCTTGAATGTGATTTTCGCTATTTTGTTTGTTTTTTTTTGTATATTTTGCAGTGTTGCGGAATCGATTGTTCACCTGACCATATATTCGTGTGGTGTTGAAAACTTGGCTATTGGTCATGGTTGTTG
>Ga0210059_1004054_pt1 | contig 23578 bp, 17 predicted proteins | sample Ectturendosymbi2_FD_188042 | JGI IMG/M metagenome (GOLD analysis project Ga0210059, IMG submission 188042) | Ecteinascidia turbinata endosymbiont from Florida, USA - Sample 2 (SPAdes) (version 2) | ecosystem: Host-associated > Tunicates > Ascidians > Unclassified | place: Key West, Florida...
CTTTTTTTTACAGCTTCCAACAGCTTCCTAAATACTCAAGATATATATAATTCAATGTTTTGAGCTGTTTCCAGGAATTTTATATTGCAACTTTTTGCAACTTTTTCGATTTTTGCATGCAACTTTTCGCAACTTTTTCGATTTTTGCATGCAAAATAGGTTGTTTCAAGTCTTTCACAGTCAAATGTGCGCATAAATGCAACTTTCGCTGAAAATAAATGCAACTTTCTCGCTTTGTTACTGCAACAAAAACTTGCCCTAATAATAACACACGCATATGTATAATAACACATATGTATATAATAACACAATAACACATAAAATATAAATAACACATGCAATTTACTGTTTATGGAAAACTTGAGCTTATGCATAAGATATCATAAGATTTTCCGATCTAATCAATAAAAAAGCATAATTTTCAAGAAACGTTTTAGTTAATACCGGAATATTTTAACATTTTCAAATGTTTCGAGGCCCTCCTGAACGAACATTGCGGACTACCAATGGGCCGCGGCCCACTGGTTGGGAAGCGCTGATGTAAAGTTATGTCAATTTTTGCGTAATTTGGTGATCAAAAGTGGTGATGTAATTTTGCTTTCGTCATATCCTGAACCTTCAGAAGAAACTTGAACAACCATTGGACAAAGTTAGTTTGCCTCTTTCCATAAGCAAACCTTTTTTCAGACTACATTGGCTTGGGTGTATTTTTTATGCGGTCCTTCCCTGCCCTTTTTGCCCATCCAAAAACAATGATTCGGCGTTTGACCAGCAGGAGAGAAAAGCCTTATGGTTTGAAAAAAGCTGACAGAAAAAAAAACTGTCATTACAACGCCAAGTACCCAGTGGTTAATGTCTATACTGAATTATTACAATTTATCAGATTATGGTCAAATGCCAAAAATGTTTTGATGCTACTTCTTCGAAAAATGTCACGGACAAAATGTCGTGAAGATTCACCTATTTTACCGCCTAAGGCAGGGGTTTCCAACCTTTTTATGATCTCGTACTACTTGGGCACCCGGTATTGTCAACGCGTATCCCTTCTTCTAGAACAACTAATTTGATCGAATATTAGATTATTCAGAGGAATAATATACATTAAAGGAACAATAAAAGGCCACAACTAAATTTAATGAGATTTTTGTGTTTGTTTACTTTCGACCAATTGGTCGATGCGTGGCGTAACTTTGCTAATAGCGTACCGAAAGTCATAATGTTACGAAACAGTAGGAATAGCGACTACAGAAAAATTTTATTATTTAGGTACAAAGCCCGATACGTTAAGTAGAAAGCAGTGAATCCAGTTTTTTTGTTAAATAATGGAAGTTACTCGCGTACCACTTGGAAGACCTTCGCGTTCCACTAGTGGTACGCGTACCACAGGTTGGGAACCCCTGGCATAAGATAATGAAATCACTCCTTCGCTTCAGTCGGAAACAAATTGGAATCGGCATCACCATCCACCCGCCTCCTGGTGCAAAGAAAGCTTTATTTCATGGTATGGCTCTGTAGTGTGTTTTGCGACGTCGCATCCTCTGCCACAAGCAATCTGCTGGTGACATCTGTAGCTATAGTAACGCGCGTCAGCGATCGCGAAATAGAGTGAAAAGTGAATAAATTGCCACTCCCTGCTAATGCTCGCTGATGGATGGTGAAGCAGACCTGTTGCGGATTTTACACCGTGGGAAAAATTGTTGTAGATAGCATTTTTGGTGATGATATGTGTGTTTGTTCCCAAGATCATTGGACTTCAAACGTCTTCTGAATATTTATTGTGAATATGCCGCTGAACACGAAATTATTTTTAATTGTAACAAAGCAGTCGATGTAGTTTTTCCTTTGAAAAAACATAAAGGATCTGCAACACCACAATGTTACTCTGGATGTTGTGAGCATTAATTTTGCCGAACAAGTTAAATGACTTATAGTATCACTTCATGCCCCACTGAAGGATGACAGAGACATCTACAGACAAGTGAAATAACTTTATTATGCAGCGAACAAGCTCAGCGGCACCTTTTCCGAGTGTTCCACTGCGGTTAATAGTACTCTGTTTCAGGCCTATTGCATGTCAATGAATGCCTGCCATTTGTGAATCAAATACACACAGTCTGGTATTAAAAGACCTCAGCGTTGCCATAACAACGCCATCGGATCCTGCGTTACATGCCATGAATGCAAGTACGTCAGCGTCAAGTTACATATGTCGTTAGAACATTTGATGCCTTGTTCAGAAACAATTTGTATGCTTTTGTTCAACGACACGCTACTTCATCCAACTTTTTCTCCTCAATTTAAATGTCTGGAGCTTTTAGCAAATCTTCGTTTTTCTCCCACTATTTAACACTTCCGTGTGCTATTGACTATGTGTCTGAGCCAAGCACGTAAAAAAAGAAATTGAAGAAAGAATTGCAGCCTTGTCGCCACGATTGTAAAAAAACTTCATTGATAATGATGAAGAACTTTTGACACACCAACCTTTTCAGCCCACACATGTAACTAACTTTAAAAACGATTGGCACACATACAGGGAGTAAAAACGGCAGTGGACACAGTGAGTACGTCTGTGATATTAACAAGGTTTATAGCATGCTCGTGAAGGGAGGAAGTTCGTTCGTTCAGGTCTTATGCGCTTTCTCTGTCCCTACATACAGAAACTTTTTCCCCAAAAGAGAAAAGAAATGAAGTGAAACAAACAAAGTAGCGATGTCCTCGCGGAGACGTTGGTGTCAACTTGGAAGTAGCAGCGAACTCCTTCAAGCAGCATCACCGACACGGGATGGAAATTTACCCGTAAATACCCACCGAACGAACTCCAAAAGCGCGGCAACTCTTCATTGCCGGTTTATCGCGGCAACCCTTTGTGGAACCCATTAAATAAACCGAAATGCCTGTTTGCGATCTGGGCGTCGTTGACCAGGATCTGCGCCACGGATGTCCAGTTATGTTTGGACACAGCTTTGATATGACGCAACACGCGGCCGTGCTTGTACGTCACTTCAACCTTGGGTAGGTTCTCCGTCCAGATGAACTTGAGCGTCAGACAAGCGTGCGCTCGCACGCTTTGAAAAATGACAAGAGTGCTTCGGAGATGGCGTTTCGCACGACAGGGATAAAATCCACCATCACTTTTTATTTCAAGCAGACACCTACGCGTAAAGTCTGCCTTTTCTGACAAACTTCATAATGATATGTTGAAAAAATCTCTTACAACTGAAGGCAGCAATCAATAGTGAGGTGGAGTTGGGTATGGCAGCGTTTTGTAGCATTCAGATGTTTCGCACCTCGAGTGAAGTAAAGTCAGCGGAGCCCCTCACTCACTAAAATAATTTTAGTGCAGCTCAACAACGCTTTATATGGAATTTGAAAAGCAGCTTTTCAGTTAAAAAAATGCGAATGGTGGATTCTTTGATTTGTTGCATAGAAATGACTTACAAACAAAAAGATTACCTTAATAATTTTTTGTTGACAGAAAAACGTCCTTTTCAACGCATTTGACAAATTACGATTTGATGATTTTGGTATAAACGCTTACGTAGGTGATTGCAGAACGCAAACCGTCGATAGACACGCGAAGCAATGCTTTCGAAATAAAAGAAAAAAAGATAAAGTCCAACAATCCCGGTTCACGACTAACATCCGGCGGTCTGCGTAGCTGAGGAACGCAAGTCGCGATAAAGACTCTGCTATGCTGAACAACTTCAGGTGTGCTTTACGGAAAATCAAACTCACTTAACTTTTCAGCAAACATCTATACCCAGCAACGGGTGAGTCAAGGCAAACAGTCCTGCGGTTAGGCCATTCTTTTCTTTTACCGAATTTTGAAAGTTCCTTCCAGAAACACCGTCACATAACCTTCGTCTTCGACGCGAGGCGATGACAAAGTTTTCTGCATGAGCCTCGTTCAGGCATTACATTATCGTATGTATTCCATGAAAAGTTCAGGGAATATACTTAAAAATGGTCAACCAACTGCCAGCGGCATGGATGTAACCCCAAAGTAACTTTATTTGGCCGGAAGTGTATACCTGCCATTCTTCAATTGTTTCGCTGAATCCAGGGCGCCGTAAAAGTTCAAAAAAGCTTCTGTAAATACCAAATCCCCAATATCCAGTAAGATATTTGAAGGTACACAGGACCAACAAGTGTGACGAATGCGTAGCGAAAAAGTTACTACAGTCTGCTTCATCTTCATGACTTATTTCCTCAAGATGAAAGCATGGTTTATCCTAGTTTTTGTCCCACGAAAATCAAAGGCTTATCTTCAAGGTTTGTATTCCTTTTTCAGGAAGATAGCACCCTTCGTTTGAAAGGTACATTGCTGAAATTTATACTGCTTCTCCAACATTACCACAGATCTGCCAACCCCTAAATACGTCTTCTCCCTATTTTCAGTGGATGGGCTTAACTGAGGGTACAGGGTGTCTTTCAAATAGGTTATACCCAGTGGTGTAGCGAGCCGGGGGGGAAAAATCGTCCATTTTGGGGGTAAGGTGCTTACCTACTTCATGAAGCACCAAAATATCGACGCTTTTGTTGTCACTTTCGCAGATTCCTCAACAAGCAAATATTCCAGTTATACTGACTGTAGCAAGTCACAGTTTCAGTTTTGTACAAAATTCAGTTTGTAGAATTCCCCATTTCTGTTTTCGACACGACACTACTGGGTATACGGGCAACAGTGGCCGGCAATGAGAGATAGATCCGCACTGTGCTCACGAAAAATTGGACTTCGGTCCTCCTTGAAAAGTGTTGCTTATACTTCGCGCACCACAACTCTAAACAAGAAACCTCACGCCATATCGAAAACTTTCAAATATAAATTCAGAATCACCTTTATGGGCTCTATTTTTTATAATATAACTTTCATGACAGCTTTACAGACAATGTATCAACCAAAGGTTTAACTGCCAAATAATTCATGCCAATTTCCATGTTTTTTTAAAACAATTTAAAAAATGCTGGCTTGTTTCAATAACACTTCTCTGTTATGCTACAATTAGCTTCAGGCAACTGCATACTCAGTATGCGGAATATCTTTTTTCACGCAGATCGGCATTAGGTGATTTGCTGCCGCTGTAGAAAAAACTTTTTTGTTACGCGTTGGAGTAGTATTGGAAACACGCTAGTCTAGGGCTGCTGTGCTGCAAACCAAGAACACGCTCCATGAGACGTGTTGCGGTCTTTGTGTGTCGAGGTGGAAAAGGAGGGAGAAAACACCGCTTTGGGTGAATTACAGAAATCAAAGACAAAACCTGAGGCGCAGCGCTGAAAACGAAAGTAGGGAAACATTCTTTAAAAAAATGCAACATCCCATTTACTGGTCAGCCAATCACAAATCGCCGATACGTGCGAAAATTAGGGCAAAGGATATTTGAAACGGACATTCTTTTAACTTGCGAAAAACAAACAACGAATAAAAACCAAGGTACCAAAATTGAGTAAAAAAATTGGAAAGATCTTTGATATCGCAAGTAGTGAAACAACGTTGATTGTCTGCATGAAAAATAAGGGCTCGCTATTTCCCACTTGATCTCATTCATAAAACTCAAATTTTTGAAAGGTTATTTTGAACGACTCTTTGAAACGAGGTGTGCGAAGCGTGTAAACATTGTACCGGTAAAACAGATCAACATTGTATTTATCGATTATGTTAGCACGTGTTGTTTGATAAGGAAGGAAGTGGTTTACGTTCGTATACGACGAACGTCGTTGCGCGTGCTTTTGTCAGTCGCCATATATCGACTCGTTGTATATATACTGTAAGACTCATATGGGTCTTGCTCACATAAAAACAATACCTGCCTGCAGCCTCTGCCACATGTTTGTACAAAGTTTTCATCCCGCAAGACGGGAATGCTTTCGAGTGATAGGGTTGTCTCACTGCATCAACTCAACCAGTGAGACTGTGTCAGAACCCTTGTCTATTTCGCGCAGCTAAACATAATAGAAGGGCCCTCGATCTACCAGATAATAGCCTAGCCTCCACATATTGGTAGGAGATGGGGGTGAAATCGCACCCCTGCACCTTAAAAATCGCGTAAAATCGGACAAAATTGGACAAAAGGTGGGAAAATCGTGCAAAATTTTTGAAGAATTTCTTAAAATTCTTCTATAAATCTGACAGATTAACACATTTATGATATCTTTGAAAAAAAATGTAACATATCAAAATTGCCATTGTTGCTTACTGTTCTTGACAAGTGCAAGCAGCAACTCTAAAATTGCATTGCCCAGTTGGGAAAAAATTGGGCTGCGATGCCAAAAATTTTTGTAGCCCCAAACATTTTTGTTCCAATATGGCTATGCACACAAAACACAGCTCTATTAATCTTAGCAAAAGCATCGTTTGACCGCAGCATCACGGATGTGTAAATAACTAGCTGTCGAATTGTCAATATGTCCGAAAAAGTGAATGGCCGCTCAGCACAGCAGCTTTACCTTTCCTGTTGACTTCGTCCCTTGGAAGACAGTTAAATAGCAAATGACCCAAGCCAGAAGTAATACGCCAGCAAGCTCCCATCGTAAACCGCCCAAATCGTCAATTCCGTCGGTGATTCTTAAAACGTAGTTCCTGGAGCAGAGATGCAACAAGTTTACTTCTGATAGAACCGCTTTTATCGTAATTCACACTTGATTGGAGTTGTTATGCCAACGCATTTTGGTGGGTTACAGAGGTTACACGGTATAAGTTATCGTCTGTCTATGCCAGGGGTCACCAACGTGATGCCCGCGGGCACCAGGTCGCCCGCAAAGACCATGTAGGTCGCCCACGGGTCTGTTCTAAAAATAACATTAGCATGATGAATGTCTTCAGCAATACTAAAATAATGGAAAGCAAATTGAGCAAAATTCTTATTTCAGAAGTGTGTATCAAACTAGTAGCCCTCCGCATGAATCGGTACACAAGAAGTAGCCCGCTGTTTCAAAAACGTTGGTGACCCCTGATCTATGCCGTTGCTCGTTGGGTTGTGCCGTATATATGACTCCCTTGTATTGTTAGCAAGCATTCGTGTTAGGCAAGCCTGCATCAGCGCTTCAACTCTCAACAGCAGAACAAACGTAGGATCGATAACGAATTTACGTCCGTGCTCTCTCAACAGCAACTCCATTACGCGGTGATAAGACGTCACCAGGAAATATATTCGTAGTTATGAAAAGTTGCATCATCGCTGTAAAATGACATACTTTTTAACCAAATCGCTGTTTTTGAGTAGCAACGTGCTCGTTCAAAGACAATAGCAATGGCATTTCGACTTCTTACATCAACAGCTCTCGAAAGCCCTTGTCATGCGCGTTGTACGAGCACCGCAAAGCGTTTTAGCAATTTAAACAGACAAGTACGCATTAGTATCTTTTGTATTGTTGTTGCTCAACCTGTTATTGTAACGGCCAATAAATATTAATGTGGATAAAGCTAAAGCCGACTGCGGTGAGTTCATGCTGAGAACAATAAATATAAAAGTGCAGCTAGACTACCGAGAGATTGTCACGTGCAAACGACGCCATAAGAAACAAACTGAAGAATCAATCACAGGTGATCGGTGCCCGTTGCATGGACCTTCCAGAAATGCTGCTTTGGGTTCATTCGTCAGCAGAAAGTGTTTTGCTTCTGATGACTGTGCAATCCCTCGTGCGCGCATGCCAACGCCTTAAGTGGATTTATATTTGATCGACGAGGAACTATCCCGATTGAGAGTTTTTTAATTTTCTATTATGACGCAAATTCCGATCAAATCCGCGCCGAGCAAACGTAAACCCTGCTTTACAGCAAGTTGGTGTGACTTGAAGTTTGTAAAATCATGCTCTTGTGACTGTGACTCTTTGACACGTGACCTCTTGTAAGAATGATAGATTAAGAATACGGGCAAATTTTACTTTCATGACTAGATGTGCATCTAATCAGGTCAAACACTTCCCGTTGCAAGCAACCTGTTCATGTGATCAGAGGTACAGAATGTCAAAGCACTCTCAATTTGTTGTTTGTTCCAGAGCCGGTAACAAACCGTTGCTATTGGCGACCCCACTGTAAACATTTCAAGTTTTTCTTTCATAGCGCGAAGTCTTAAAATTTTTCTAACAGTGAAAAAGAAAATTTCCACAAAATTTTGTTACAATTACATGAACTAACTGCTAAGGGTTCAGGGTTCACATGGGTTTTATGAAGAAGAGATTGCATTCGGAGCAAAGCAACTATTTTATGTTCTGTAGTTTCGTCTCTTTCAAAACAAAACGTATTATCACAGGAAAGCTGAAGGTAATCGGTTAATGCCGTTGAATGTAAGATGCGCTAAAAGTAAAATATTTGCCAGTTAGATAATAATGAAACATATCAGCGCTGAACTGACTACAGGAATAACAGTTCTAACGGTTGGATCACGAAGACAGCATAACTAGAAATCAAAACATTTGAAAACAGTGCAATCCTTTGGTTTCGGAACATGTGATTAGCAAATAAAGATGCACGGATACATTCCACGAGACAACAGGATTAACAAAAGATGTAAAAACTGGATAGAAATCATAAAACACGTCTAACAACAAGTGAATATTGTAACTTAAACACTGCCTCTGCTTTGAAACAGTTGTAATCTTAATGCAGTGGCTGCTAAAACCACTGTGGCAGGAAGTTGTTTTTTCACTAGTGGAGCTAGCATGTTACACCTGGGGAACCATATTCTAAGATAAATATTTGTAGAGAATAAGCAGATCACGACTGAGTAGCTCTTACTCCCTTTGATGCAGGATAATCCGATTTGATTGTAAAGTTCAACGACTTATGGACTTTGGATTGCTACGCATCTTGCAGATCTGTAAATCTCACACGTAAACGATTGCCTACACTGGGGGTCTCAAACACGCGGCCCGCATGTGGCCCGCGAGAGCATGTTGTGCGGCCCGCGATGCTGTTTGGGGAATTTTCAAATAATTGACATTTATGTTATTTAGTTTATTCACGGGTGTTTGAAAGTTCTCGGCTGGTGAGTGAACAAGTTCCTCTTGAACGTAGAAACGGCTAGAATTGATTTGCCTATAACTCATGATACCTTTGGCAGGAAATAAGATTTAAAAACTGTTTCTAGTAAAGTTCAGTTGCCGCTATCGTTGTGTCAGCGTTATAATGCAGCCCTCAGGTCATCATATTGTGGCCCTCCGGTGGCTTCAAAGTCCCCATTTGGACCTCGGACTCCCGGCCTACACTGAGCTCCAGATAGGTTTGTAGTGCCGTGATTCAAAATAGAAGACAGATTGTAGCATCTGCTGTGAAAGGCGTTTGAACAGTCGAGCAATTACTGTGCTGAAGTATACAGAATATACACATGATGCTCAGCAAACTTTTGCGGTGAAATTGTTCAATTAGAAGCAGCACCACTCATTTGCCAGATTGGAACAAGACTTAAGGGGCTTGGTGACTGGTGAGTCAGTTGCCCACTTTACTTTTATACAGGTGCGTCTTCAGCGAAGCGGGGCTTGGTGGTGCCAAATCCCTTTATTTTCACCTCACGCCCAAAATATACGTTTGAAAATTTTATGCAAACAATTTCGGTTCCAATCTACAGCCATTCCGTATGATGTTCGGCTCCCCCGCAGCAAAATTCTGGCTACGTACCCGATTTTACACATGCGATGAAAACACGTGACGCATACCCTGAATACTTACTCCCAGTATTCAACGACAGGAGAGGTGAAATTCTCACTTCGCTCCTCCTCGCTCATGTTAAGCGAGCGGGCGTAGGAGAAGTTTTCCTGGCATTTTGCAGGATCGTTCCATGAGTTGTTGCAAGAAGCCCAAGGCAACTCTGCCCTGAATGACTGGAAGAGGTAAAAGAGAGCCCAGGCTAGAATGACCGCATAGTAGCACAGAGTGAAGAACACGATCACCGCAGATGCAATGCCTATTCCTTTAAAAAGGATTATAACAAAAAAACAAACATCAGCATCATGTTGCAATAAAGAAGACCGATCGCAGCAGACTCCAACAAGTCGTGAATGTTCAGGAAAAATCTACACACAAGATAAAACATAAAATTCGTCATATTTTTCTGCAACACGGCTTATTTGCAGACTACGCATTTGGTAATTTTAAAAGAAATCCCAAGATTTTTCCAAAGGTAACCGGAAGTAGAACACAAACCTGTTAAAATAAAGACCAAATCCACAGCTTACTGCTTTCTACATGCGAATTTTTAAAGTCCGGTTCGTAGGCACAAGAGTCATTGAGATCATACACGCGCGGAAATAGCAGCTGAACATTGACTCTGAGTATGCGCAACTAAACAGCTGTAGCGGTTGCTGCAACCAATTTTGCCGTCCAAACAGTGACAGCTATTTATGCATGATAGATGCGGGCACAGTCACCTTGAAATTGCCACAATGATACAACACAAAATTTGCCTTGGGGAAAAAAATTCACAATAGGACGGCTCGTAGACTTGCTATCTTTATGCCATGCCACAATGCCACTTTTGCTCTAGCAACTGCACGGTTATACCTTTCAACTGCGCAACATCTTTCTCAACTCCACGTTCGATCCAACACGAGACAATAGGCTCGCCTCCAATAGCGCTACGAATTCTGTTTAAGCAAGCGTGCTTTTGAACAGAAAAAAAAAACACGGTTGTCAAGCCCCTGCTAGCAAGCGGAATAAGACTTGCGACTCGTGAGGTGGATTTGTACGGACCCCTGCGCAGTTTGCTTCAAAAAATGTACTAAACTTGAAACGTGGTCTTTACTGCCTTTTATCTCGTAGCACTGACTACGAGAGGTTGAAACATGAATGATTTGCTCTCTACTTGCTTTTTTACTCGTTTTCAGGCGCCAGCAAATACACACAAATTTTGCAGCATAAAACTCATACAGTACCGATACAATCCACCACGCTTCACTGCAACAGCAACCTAAAAACCCCGAACAAAAGTAGTTTTACTGGCATTGTTACCTGAGGTGAGAGGGCAAACAGCACTCCAAGACTTGATGGCACCCAGTTTAGTGAACTGGCCCAATGACACTTCCAGAAAGAATATTGGGATGCCGCTGATGAGCACCACGACGAGGTAAGGTATCAAGAAAGCACCTGCAAGATAAGGTGTAATAAAGATACAAGTACCGCCTTCATCTTGTCAATAGCAGTGAAGACAGTTATTGACAAACTATTGCTCTATACCAGTGGTTCCCAAACTTGTTTGAGCCGTTACCCAAATCAAGGTAGCGATTACCTCAACATTTCGTAGTTATCGCTTATAATATACAGTAGAACAACATTGTGTGTTTGGTTCTGCATTACCCCCCAAAGAATCGCGTATTACCCCTGAGCGGCAATTTACCCCAGGTTTGGTAACCACTGCTCTATACTATCCAACAGTTAGTGGCCGTCTCTTCGTTGCCAACTACTTGCTGAAGTTGGATCAGGATAGTCGTTTTGCGTAGCAAAAAGAACCAGATCCTAATCCCAAAAACCGTGGCTTTTCTTGACAATAATTTAGTTGCTGATCAAACCTTCAAACCGAAGAGATTAATTGCTTATTTGGGAACGTTTAACTGCAGCATGCTGCCATGACCAAGCAACACCCCAACAGCTTGGATTACGAGCAACAAGCAGTAAAAATATCCAGTCTATACGGACCCAGTTGTATCGAAAGGGGTGATTCAAATGTATTTTAAATGGAGTGAAGTCGTGCTGTGTTCACACAAAAACGCCCGAGTTTTTACAACTTTTGACTATATCGTATAGCACTCGCTTCGAATTTCATCATTAACACAATACCTCCACCGTTTTTGTAGCAAAGGTAAGGGAAGCGCCAAACGTTGCCAAGACCGACAGCTGAGCCACAGCAAGCAAGAAGAAAGTCAAATTTTCCACGCCACACGTCTCTCTCTCGAAGGCTTTTTGCTTCTTTTGGCGGAATTTCATCTGCTACGGCATATTCCACGTCTTTGCTTTTCCCTTTTAGTAAACGAGTCGTGCTGTGAGAGGGGTTGAATGAATTTTGGCTGTCAACGTATGCCTCCGACTCTTTGGCGTCTTCAGACTGTGTCATGGTGGTCCACCAGCAGTTTTTGTTAGGTTTAATTCAAGCTTCTACTTCCTTAGTCGATCCAATCACTATATTCGCAACGGCAATAAACAATATCGTGCATGAAACGTAGTAAAGATACTTGATTAAAGAGGAAGGCAGAAGAAAGGGCAGGCGTAGGTCCGGTAAGCGTCCTGTCAGCAACTTATTGTGAGTTAAGTATTTTAGGAAAAGTATGAAAGAAGATTCTGCAGCCAAGGGAAAATTAGAGCTTCTCAACATTGTAAAATCAATCTCGTATGCATATTTTCAGCCACAAATCCATTGTACTGTAGTTCGCAAGTCACAGAGCTAACATTACATGCAGTGGTGTAGTACCAAAAGCAGAAGTGAGAGAATGCTGTGTTGAAAAACACCAGACACATTGCGCTGATGCTGCGTAGTAAAAAAAGAAGAGAGCCTTTTCTGAAGAAATTTTTACAAAAATAACCACCAGAGCTTCTTAACTTTGCACCACAACATACTAGCAGGGGAATTCTGTTCACTTTTCAGCAACATTGCTATGATTCATAGGCATAGCCAGGGGGGCAAAGGGGCCACGCCCCCCCCAATTTTTTTGAAAATATAGTCATTTTGTGCTTTGAGAGGTGTTTTTCCAAACAAAATAGTGTTATTCGCCTAAAATCAAACATTTTGACCCCCCAAATTTCTGGGCAGGCTACGACACTGCAGTATGATTACCTTCAAATATAGTGGTCATTACATAAAAGCAAATGATGGGACAAATTCTATTCCATAACAGTTGTTGTCACATGTAGTACGTAGGTTTAAGAGTGGCAGGAAAGTCATTAGCTGCAGTGATGGGATTCGACCGGTTCGCAAGAACCTGTTCCTGGAATTTTATAAATCCCGAGAACCGGTTGTTGGTTTAATAACAATAATAATAATGATGATTTATTGCAGACACATGGTCCTTATCCTAGGCACAGTAAACAACGCATGAGCAAAAGAAGAAATGGTTAGCCATAACTCATCACAGACTGGGTGTTTGCACATGATCACACGGATAGGAGAAAAAAAACATTTTTAATATCACCCCAACTGTAGCGTCATACACACACCATAATACAGAGATGCAATTGTGTGAGAGAAATGAAGGCATTCTTGCACGAAAATTTTGAGGTAAACGGCTAACCGTTAAAAGGAGCAAGAAGTAAAAAATGAGCCTGATGGGGTACACACTGGCGCATAGATACATGCAACTGTTCCAATCAAGGTTTCAAATGCTTTACAACGCGTTTATCATGAGATCGACAGCGAAATAAATTCACAAAGTCTTGAAGCAGCCTTTACTATTCCTGATTTTTAAAGCAGCGCACGGGAGCTTTTCGTTATTATGAGAAACAATATTGATTAGACCCGTATACTGGTCCAATCAGTCTTGCCACTGGGGTCAATCATGTTAACATCAGATTGTTGCCTTTTTCAACATCAGATAACATCAGATTTTTACATTCCAGTTTAATATAAGCTAAATGTTTCTATTACCAATACCTAACAAAGTGCGGTAATTCTCGTTGAATCCGAAACAGAGAGAAGTATCGTCATTAAATGGAAAGGTCGGTTATTTACGGGTAACGTGTAATGTTATTCCCAATGCTATGAAGCTAGCTACAGTTTGGAACGATTACAAACATACATTGAGGGTGAGAAATTGATGAAAGAAACTCAAAAATCATACACCTTACTTATTTTCATCCAAAAAGTATAGAAAATTTGGAAAAAAAGTAATAGCTCAGTGAACATCAGATTTGTTGCCAAAACATCAGACATCAGAAATTTCTCTCAAAAAGTCAGATCTGATGTTAAAACATCAGAAGTGGCAGCACTGGGTCCAATGCATCAAAAACCATATCAGTTGGTCACCGTCATACATGAGCGTTAAATAATTGAGGAAAAACCAAGATTTGTAAAAAACATCAGAACTTTGAAGAGATCGGATGAAAAAGTTAGATGTAGATGCACAACGTTGCAAGAAGCGATAAAGATTATTCTTAGTAAGGCATCAAAAGTCGTGACACGATGGCTAACTTGGCGTGGGCGAACACTTATACATTTCTGGGTATGTAATGCATAATTCGGTAGGCATTATTGTATGCAGCGCGCAAGTATTTTATGCTATCCTGTGTGTATTTGCTCCACAGTTGGCAAGCATACATTGGCATGCAATAGGCACGAAATAAAGCTTTTTTTACTGCAGGAGAGCACTGATCGAATGTGCCTCGGAGCTTGTTTGCTGCACAATATAGCAATTTCATTTGTCTCTGAACATCACAAACATCCTTCAGTGAGGCATGTATCAAAACACCAAGGTATTTCACTTGGTCAAAAAATTGTACACGTACACCGTTCAGAAAAACATTTGATGGAGGAGGTTGTCTATAATTTTGGGGGCAAAAAAGAACACCAATTGTTTTGTTACAATTAAAGTCAGGGGTTCTCAATTTTTCCCATGAACACCTTTTACTTATAACTTATTTTGGCAAACATCTCATAGACCTGTTACTATCTTTTAATAATGAAAACAATACTAAAATCAGGTTCGACTAAAATCTCGTTGGAACGAGAGCGCCGTTACAGAGGATACGCCGACGGCAATCGCTGCCAGCTGGTTTGTTTACTTTTCCATACATGCAGACACCATTGTAGCTGTTAGGATTTTAGCTATATTTTTGCCTCTGGAGACTGTGATAATGAGAGAACCTGTTGTTAGTGAGTCCTGGAGTGAGAGAACCAGTTCTTAAAAAATTTGAATACGGCCGCTGATTAGCTGCCGTAATAATGCAACTATTGAAACATGATTGATCGATCGAAACACGTTTAAAAACTGGAAACAATGACATATGTTTTTAGATCCAAGCATTCACCAATGTATCATCAAGCTGGCAAGTCTACGTCAAAGCGCTCTATGGAGGTAAGGTACCTAATCAAATAAAAATCTTGAAATCTGAACGAAAGTTTTCATGGTGGAAGATTTCGACAAATCTTTGCAGAATTTGACAACTCCCGGAAACAATTCTGTGATCTCACAGAATTTGGTTCGAAACGTTCAGATTAGATCCATGCTTGTTTGTGAACAGTCTTAAGAAATGAAGCATGTCTGTCATCCAACACAGGAAATTTTATGATAATTCTTAACCTAAAGTAAAAACATTTCGGTTGAAAACATTCCCCCCACCTCCAGTACCAAATTTAGCGTTTTTGCATCCGATTTTCTCTTCAAAAACATGTTTCCTGATTGAGGGTATGCCGAAATATAAAGCAATTGAAAAACTTTCTGTCGGCATCGCGCCCATATTTTTTTTATATGAGAGACCTCCAGGACTCCGAAAAGCCGCAAACTTGCAACAATAAAGCTGGGTGTTTGAACACGTGAATCTGCGTCTTCATCAACATTACAATACGACGATATTTGGAAATAGGGGCCAAAAGCAAATTCCTAATTTCTAGAACAAGCGCAGAGGAAAATGTCTATCATGAACCGATAGTCTATCATAGACCTGTTACGAACTTTTAATAATGAAACCGATAGCCGTGATATGAGTACAGCACCATGGTTTGTACCATGTGCTGTATGTGCGTGCTACTGTCACAGCCCATGGCACTTTAGCGGGTAATCGTTTGACTACACTACTGTATACTAGTGCGCCTTGCAGAATAAGCTAGAGCTTTTCTCAAGCTTGGGAACGAACGACTACAAGATTAACCTTTCAGTGAATTAACCCATATTACATACATTTCGCCCAAATTTTTCTGCTGCAAGGTATCTGCCTTTCACCACATGTGTTTTTTCCGTGTGCAAGGATTTCGTGGGCCATTTTCACTAGACCTCACGGGCTATCGTTTTTGACTTCCGGAGTCACAAACGACTCACAGTACGTAGGCTATTTTTACCTCAAAACGTGTCCCACAACCTGAAGTTGAGAAAAGGACGTGATGAAACTTATATTCTGAAAAACGAATGTTTCTTTTTCTACTTTTAAACGAAACAACACCTGTAGGCTAATCCCAGCTATTTAGGTCTGGAACAGGCTAGGCCAAAATTTTGAAAGACACGGTGATTGGATAGCTTTTTTGCTGATCTACACTACTTTCTTCTCACTCTTCCCACCAACAACCAACAGTGCAACTTAGGTCAACTTTAGAGCAATATCCTATTCTTAGCCTAGATTACATCAGCAATCTTACAGTGACAAGCTCTCTTTTCTGATGAAACAATTTTTTGGAATCAAGATGGGCTACCACAATTTAATCCTTGTTACAGTAATATGAAGCTGTCTGACTTTAGTTTACGTGTCTTTTCTCATTGCATCCAAGCCATCCGCGTGAATATTTACACCTCGAACTACAGTATGCCTTCTCTGCTGACTAATTTTATGTTTAAACGCTTACCTCAATTCGTTAAGTAACTGAAGCATTTCTTAATCCAGACATAGTGTAGTCTGTTCTAAATCGAACAATCAATATCGTACGTCACATTCACTAGATTTAAACAATGGAAACGGAAAATTACGCGTAAGTGTCCATGTACGCCGAGTTGCGTGTATATACTACGGACAAACTTAGTAATTTATTCCTTCAAGTAGTCGCTGTCTGTTTGTTATCGACAACTTCCAGATGTAAAGACGTCTTTGTAAATAACCACTAGTTCAGAAAGAACGTTTCATGGCCTATCCGTCGCTATTTGCTGAAGTTTTTCTCGGGAAAGTAAATGGAAACACATCGCCTCTCGTTTGCAGGGATGCTGTAGCGATTCACTGATCCACCTAGCGTCGTAAACTCCGCGGAAAACTCCGATACCTGGGTTTCGCGCAACTAACTTCAAAGCAGGGCCTACGAGAGGGGGTACAAGAGAAATATCGCACCCGGGCCCGGGAGGACAAAAATACGCACGCTAAGTTTTCTGTAATCAGGCCCAAAATTACTAGTGTAGGCCAGTTGCAAGTATAATAGGGCTGCCATATGTCCGGAATTTTCCAGACATGTCCGGAATTTCGATGTTAAAATTTGTGTCCGGAAATACTTTTTAAAAATGCTGTAATGTCCAGAATTTTGACAGTTTCAGAGGATCTAATCATTAGAACAGAATTGCGCAACAATTCTGAGAGATTTTTCTTCTGTAATAGTGATGCTGCTTTGTGGTTGACAGGTAGTTGTAAGAACATGCTGAAATTGAAAACTGCCGTGTATACCGCTTGTTTGTTGTCGCGAAAAGCAGCCTTCCATTGAGACTGTCAGGAATTTTGCCTCTTCATATACAGTAAATCTGCGGTCAGCGGCGTATCTAGGGTGTGGCAGGCGTGGCACGTACCATGGGCGCCACTTTGACGGAGGCGCAAAAATTGCTTGGAAAAGATAAAAATTATGACCAAAACTGTGGTACTGTGACATAACACGACGGTCAGACATTGTGACAGATCAAGAACGCCCGCATGCCATACAGGGGCGTAACGAGGTTAAATGGTACCCTCGGCAAGAAACAAGTTTGGCGCCCCCACGTTCGAATCCGAGATCTTTCGGAAGCAAATATATATATACTGTATTGAAGAATGTACAGGTGACATTGTTGGGATTTTCCGGCGCCTCCCGCAGTGATTTGACGCCCCCCGCAGTGATTCGGCGCCCCCATAGTGATTCGGCAACCGGGTAATTGAGCCCCCCTTGTTACGCCCCTGATGCCATAGCTAGGAGACCTCGTCCTTCTCACGCTATAAGAAAGGATAGGTCAGTCCGTACTGCTACATTACAAGCAAGAAGATAGCCTGTTAGTCAGAATCTGCGGAGGCGTAACGATGGCGTCCGGGTCAAGAAGCACGTTTGGCGCCCCCATGTTCGGACCTGAGGTTTTTCGGAAGCAAATGTACTGTACTGAAGAAAGTACTAGTGATGTGACATTGTTGGGACTTTTTGGCGTCTCCCCGCAGTCATTCGACGCCCGCATGGTGATTCTACGCCCGGGGATTGTGCCCCCCTCCTTACGCCCCTGTCTGGCTGAGACGAGTTTAAGTCCAAGGCTATGAGAAACTGACTGTTAGGCAAATAACTACTACTGAGGTCCTACAGATTTACAGATTACTCAAACTGCTGCAACCCAATCCGACTTTACGAATATTCTTCGATGGCCACTAGTGTCCGATAAATAGGTTGAATACAATGTCCCAGTCCAGAGACTAAGGTAGAGAACATTAGTTAGTCCTCGAAAAATCAGCAGTTGATGTCATTACCGTGCCAGTTGGGCAAAAAATGTTAACTCATGAAAGAGATTTGCTAATCTTGTTTGGAGCTAGCTTTTTCTGTCCAAATTTGGCTTACTGTTCGATGTCCAAGGCCTTGTGAAAAGGTCCTGAATGTGAGAAACTAAAATCTACGTGTGACAATTTAGGAGCTGTGTAGGGGAAGGTCGGGTTAGTTGACTCAGCAGCATAGTTGGCTCACCACCAGTATCTAACCAGCCATGCTTGAAGGGGCAGAAGCTTGTTTCGTTTTTACATTCTGTAATGACAGCCACGTAAAGTTGACGTGTCATTATGGAAGGGCTGAAAAGTTTTGCCAGAAAGTATGCTGTTGATCCAAAAAAGTAAATAGTTACATTTAGTTCGTAAGGTTGTATCTCCTCTTGTAGGTGCATGTATAAAACAATATTTCTGGCAGGTTATCGCTTAAGCATCACCCCACATTTCGTATAATTTTGGTAGCTTGTTTCTCAGCAGAATATTATCTATGGGTTGACATTTTTCTGATTTAGTGCACCAAAAGGTTAGTTGACTCAGTGGTGGTCGTCCTAGTCGACCCAGTGAGACATGATGTAAAATTACCTTGTGAAACAAAGCAGCATCGCATTTTTAATGAATGCTGAATATGAATACCATTCTTAATTATAATGGTTAACGGTATGTTGAACCCACGGAGTATTTGTTTGGGAGTAAAGACAATTTAATATATTGATGCTTAATAATTAATCTATACTAGCAGGGTCGCCGTTGGTTTCTACCGAATGTGCTGCGAAAAGTGGATGGATAAATGAATAAATCTTCGTTTATTTGCTTTAATAGTTGCAGTCACTTACTGTGTTTGTCCGTCACGATTGGCTTTTTTTCGCTAAAATACAATACTTTTTCTTTACAATGATTTATTAAAAATGAGTCAACTATCCAACAGGGTGAGTGAAACTACTCATCCTCTAGTGCTAGTTGACTCAACTCAACAACTACAGGCTCTAGCTTTGCAGCACGCTGTTTGAGGAATCTCCTGCCTGATTCTGCTCTCATCTTCTTGCAATGATTCAAGCTTGCACTCATCATTCAGCAATAGTAGTTCATGTCACTACTGTCACTTTAACTATTATTGTTGGCCCAACTCATGAACATTTTTGTAAAACGCCGGAAATGTCAATTGCCGACGTATTATCACATTGAAACAAAGCATGGGCCGAGGCAAAGGGTTGAACTTAACACTGTATAAAATTAAGCTTTCCAGAAAGAAAAACATCGGAGCTACAAGCTATAAAATAAAAATAAGTCAACTAACCTGACCTTCCCCTACAGTTCAGATGTAGATGGCAAGCAATTATGCGAGAAGATTCTAGATGGCAAAATGCTAGTTTCAAGTCGTGCAACTTAAAATCATCGCGTCTTGAAGTCCTGACATTCTTCGAATCGCTTGCAAATAAATGCTGACGATGACAGTATGTATAGCATGCTGCGAACGATCTTTGGTAAACTTTTATACCTCCGGACCTCAATGACTAAGAACAAGTCAGGGCAGGTTGTGTGGTCTAGCTTTGATGAGAATAGAAAGGGACGAAAGAGCGAAAGGTTAAAATCATAGACGACTTTGCTTCCATAAAAACACGCAAAGTGTTGTTTAAATTATCATTTTTGTGTAATTTAACAGAAAAAGTCTGGATATAGTTATGTTTCGCTGGAGCACAAGTGATGCATATGACTTGCATTAAATAATTTAATGTGCAATTCAAATTTAATGTGTTCCATTTTAAAAGAAATTGTCGTTTGCAGTTGCAATATGTTGTTTGATTTTTTTTGTAAGATATACAATTTTGGCATGCAGCACCATGTAGACCTATAAACTACGATAAGGTTATTATTTGAATGTTTTGATACTCTTCATAATAAAAATAAAGGAGTATAGAAGTATGTTGTGATCCTTATGGATAGTTTTATACTTTATTTGCTGGAAAGTTTAAAGCAAAAATAGACACATATATTTTCCGTTTTAAAACATTTGTCTTCTTCATGGTTTAACTTTCGCAAAAATTGTACTTATATCTAACATTTAAATTATTATGAAGGGGCGCACAGTTAAACTATGCCATGGGCGCCACTTTTTATAGATACGCCCAGAGCCGGAGGAAAGGACCCCCGTACCTTCGGCCGGGGGGGGAAAAGGGGGCCCCCAAATCTGACTGAGTACTTTTTTATGGCATGTAGAAACACCAGAACTGAACTAACCAAAAACTGATTTCGCACATTTCACCTTTCAATATTCATATTTATCTAATACGTCAAAGAAATTGATCTTCACACGATCCGTAACTTCCTAAAGTCAATCATTGCCAAATGCCTTGTGAATAGCTTCGTTGTCAGCATTTGCCTTGGTAAGTTGGCTGCTGTGCAGGTAACGTTTGCTGAATCCAAGTTGATTGTAAGCATTTTCAGTATAGCCAAGTGAAAAATTATTCAGGAAAATTAAGTTGTAGACCAGTTGCGTAGCTAGAGGTTTTGGCCATAGGGTGGGAAACGTATCGCTGAAAGAGGCCCACTGGTCATCGCAGGGGCTCTTCGCCAACATTCAGAAAAAGTTTATAAATAAAAGTGTATCCGGATGTGGATTTCTATGTACTGTACTAAAACCCGAAATCACTCGAAAACAACTAGAGTCCAAAAACTTCCTTAAAACGCGTCAAACAACAGCTTACTGAAAACTAAAAAAGTATACTGCATGCCGAAAAATAAATAAAATGGGGGCTCAATTTTTTTATTTAGCTTGTTAGGGGGGAGGTTCGCACCTTTGTACCCCCGGCAGTCACACCACTGTTGTTGTACCCTTTCGCCATACAAGTATAGAATAACCGGTATACAATCATATAAAATCGTATTTGTAGCCGCTCCTATAATATCCAGTGTATCTTGCATCAGAGTTGTCCAATGAAAACTGGAAACTTTACACCAATGAGAAAGCCAGTTATTTAACGAATAGCACTGTGCGCAGTGGTGAGCCTCGGCCCAATTGTGAGCTGTTCAGCACTTTTTATGGGCAGCGCAACACTTGTTGTGGGCTGTGTTTGCTGCTCCGGTTGCGTGGGCTCAAACATAGGCCACTGCAACAACTATATCGATAGAACGTTAATTGTTTGACGTTAACACGGCATTGATGTTGTCATTATAGGGTTTACTACATGAACATAGCATTGCTATTTTACAGATAACTAAATACGACATAAGTTTGAAATTGGGCCTTCAAAAAAAGCACGGGCCTTTGATTACGACTGAAAGGGCATGGGCGTCCGCAAGGGGGTCAAAACGCTCATTCGCCCCTCCTTTGGGAAATTGGGACTAAGAACCAAGAATTACTAGTAAGCCTGAAGTCAGGAGCGTAATTCCGATTAAATTGATTTAATTCTTGCATTGACAGTTTATTTGCCGGTATGACACTCACAGCGCACAAGAACCAGGTTCACTGTCCTGGTGTTGTGCAGTGATGAGTTTGCAGTTCACCCATGTCCGCTGCTTTGCCTGTCTGCAGAGGCAAGTTGCGAAACTTGCGTGCAGATTGTTCTATTGCTGGATTTTGTTGCGTAACAATAACATGGCAACGAATCTTCACGTCTTCACTTTGCGTTTTGCCGCATGCAAGCGTTGAACGCAAGTAATCCAGGGAGACAGTGAGTTCTGATAGTGGATAGCCACATTTAGCCATATTTTTACAGCCTACTGTGTAAAAAGAAGCATCGTAAGTATGAAAAATCCATTGTTAGTGTGAGACTGAACGCTTGTCCGGTTTATATAGATGAGCGTTCATCGTGAAAAAGTCAGTAAAGACAAGCAAGGATTTATTGAAAAGGGTGTTTGATTGCTTTGGGCGAGATCTTAGACGTTTCTAGTTCCTGTTTCTAAGTGATGCTGGCAAGTCTTGCTAGGTGAAATAAATACATAATTGTGGTTTTGTTAAAGACCATGACAATTTGCTTCTTTGTAAAAAAGTACCCTCCTTAAAATCTGTAGATAGTCTATTTTGTAACTTATCCCAATATACCTGGCTATTGCTGCCAAAGAAGCGAATTTTTTTGTTACTATTGCTACAACATGGAGCAATTTCTTTTTGTGAAGAAAGGGTAAAGCGCTTTGTAAACGTCCGTTTGCATTGCATCGTCAGCAACCTGAAAAGTATAAGCAAAATATGGACGTTGCTCCCCTGGAAAAGTTACTGCGGATGCCCATAGAAAGGGGGTTTGGGGCCATTCTGATGAAAGTTCGCCGATCACTGCTGTACGCAATACTGCTGAACGGAGCTTGAGCAAGTTGAGGCTAATCAAAACGCTTCACAGAAACTATGACTGATGAAAACCTAATAAATCTGACAATGATATCTATTGAAAGTGAAACTGCTAAAATATGTGGTATGTCAAAAAATATTTGCTTGTTGTTTTGTTGACAAAAATATTTGCATTTTTGAAAACTTGGAAAAGTTATTTTCCTAGCTTGAAACATAGCAAATGCTTAAGTCTGTCAGCTTTATACGTTGTGCTGATGCTGTAGAAAATGCTTTTATAAGCATTTGTTAAAATAAATCGATGTTTTTATTTACGTAAATACTATGTGTTAAATGCAATGTATTGTACATTGGGTATCCCAACGTCCAAGTTCGGGGGGCCACAACCACCTAGCGCCGGCCCTGGATACGCCACTGCCTGCGGTATAACAATTAATCCATTTCTCAACCTCAGCATGGTAACGGTTTTGTCTGTATTCTGATTACTATACAAGCAATCTACACAAGTTTGACGAGGACCCCAGAAACCAAAGGGACCGATATCAGTTTTCGTACTCTCTTGTAAAATTTCTCTGAGGTCCTGCTTCAAGGTATGGCTAACCTTAACTCTCCAGCATGGGCGTCGGAAGGATTTTTCCAATAGGGCCAATAGTGTATTTTTCAGAGGTAGCCAAAGAGATTTTCCAGGGAGGCCAAAAGAGGTGAAATTTCACTTTACCCATTTGAATTTGAATTTATTGACAAACAGCCAATGAAGGCAGGCCAAGGCCTGACGCACGCAAAGACTAACACAGAAGAAAAAAAAATGACACACATACACACAAATAAAACAGTACAAACAGAAAACGTGTCAAACGGTGAGGTCATATTAAAAGGGTGTATTTCTGGACAAAAACAGACATGTCTGTCTAAACAAGCGCAATGACGGACTTTTAGACAGTTTAGGGTGTCCGAAGAGAATTATTTCGACCAATTCAGCTGGATTCAATGCA
>Ga0210059_1004058_pt1 | contig 23567 bp, 19 predicted proteins | sample Ectturendosymbi2_FD_188042 | JGI IMG/M metagenome (GOLD analysis project Ga0210059, IMG submission 188042) | Ecteinascidia turbinata endosymbiont from Florida, USA - Sample 2 (SPAdes) (version 2) | ecosystem: Host-associated > Tunicates > Ascidians > Unclassified | place: Key West, Florida...
CCAACAGGATCTGATAACGTCTGCCTTGCACCACCACCGGGCGCCACACGCCCAACGGTGCCTGCCGCGAACTCTGTTAATGCTCACCACTTGCCACACACTTGGCCAAACACGATTCAATGTGCCCCAGCCGGACCCCTCCTTAAAACAGGAGGGGATGTTGTTGCGGCCAGTGGCCCAACTATATGGACAAGTACGTACGGACTGGAACCAGTGCTTTGTAATAGACTGCTCATTGAGCCATCCGGCTGGGCACAAACCATTCACATGTTCACACAGCGTTTTACGTAACACGTGACTCAATGCGGTATTCACGCCGTTCGTTGAATGCGTTTTTCTGCTAGTCTTTCTGTGCATGTATTTACGATCTCGCGGAACTTTTCTGGATCTCTTTTTGTCAATAGTGCCGTGAGCGAGTTGTCGTCTGCCTGATCCATTAACTGTCTTCTGCGATATGTTTGCTGCTGTATCGTCGTAAAAGACAAGTCGCTGTTTGTGTTAATGGGCGATAGATGTTGCCGTTTTGCGTCATGTAAAACCAGTGCAGAACTCGAGACAACGAAGTGTACAGTGTCACCTCTCAACTCCCCTGCCTGTTTCGTATCTCTAACAGCCGCGAGCCTGAGTAACGCCTTCATCATCGCATAGGACAGCGTGCATCAGATTCACAGCTCATGCTTGTGTGTTACAGAGTGAGAGACACGTCAACAATAGTACGGCCACCATTACGTTACATATGCACGGTCTCATAAAGTTTTATCGAGGCTGCATGCGGCCACAGGTTGTGCACCGCTGATTCCACGTGGTCAACAGCTGGAATGTTTTCCAGACACTTCACGTAATTAATAGTGTATCTGTTTTAAACGTAGTATACAAACGTTGGCAGTTTTACAGCAAGGCCACGAGATAAAACGATTACATTATTTAGCCATGAATCACTTACCAAAGAGAGTCTTAGACACATACTGCTGCAGTTCGAACACAAGCTCTTTACAGATGTGTGGGATCAGATGAGCGAATTTAAATCAGCTACTTCACAGAAACTACTAACTTTCAACCCATGCTGATATCACAGAAACTACGGACCTTCAACCCATTCTGATGTCCGAACAAACCCTTAAGCCGTTCGACCGCGCGAATCATGATCTTCGGTGCTACAACGGTATTCACCGAATCTCCGCTTCCACTGGGACGAAGCAGGTGTTTCTTCAATTGCTGCTATTCTATTAGAAAAAAACATCGGGAAACAATTACAAGCAGTATTTATGCTTAACAAGCAGATAAAGCACTTTTCCAAATTGTTCTGGTTGATTCTGAAACGACAGTTCAGAACAAATAACTGACGCAGTTGCAAATCAGAACGTTAGTAAGCTTTTTTACTGTAGGTGCAAATTTTTATACAAGAATTGCTGCGTTTGATTTGACGACCATCATTATTGTAAGATATCAAAATCATGTTACAGATTTTGCTTTTCAATTCAGCATTTGTATTGATTTTTTGAAAATGTCTGATGTTCATTCAGTGACCAAGAATTTTTTTTAAATATTTGTTAACTTTCAAATGTTGAAGAAATAATGCCCACTGGTAAAAAAAAATTAAAAATACTGTCTTTTTCACACAATGATTCAGGTCAAGTTTGCTTAGAGAAAGCAAAATATGGCACTCGGTGGGGACAAAAATGCAAGTAACGGAAAGCATTCCTGTTAAGATCATGCAGTTTTGATGTTCTAATATGTCTAATGTTTGATAAATGGGAAGATTGTTATAAATCGCAACTCACAATTTCAGATCATTTGCGAACACAAGGAATGTTGCTCGAGGGCTGGGCTTATGTGCCGTTGAATTCCAATACCCGGTGCTGTTGAAATCCAGTACCAAGACAAAGAAACATGGCTTCAAAGCTTGCCAGCAACAATAACGAAGGAGGTTATTTGAAGGACATCTTCTTTTGCGAGCACGTAATTGAGATTGAACAGGAAAACAAACATGGGCAGCGAACAATGCGCAAACGTTTTCCACCCACATGTTTATCTGATCAAAGCCTGAAAGTCGAGAACACTTCAACAACTGCTGCGCAGTTTTTACTTAGGTCTTCGTCTTTGCATTGTCAAACATTGGTAAATTCGGGCTTATTCAACTTTTTATTTTACAACTTAGCCAAATTTAAATATGAAACGCAATTTCCTTCCAAAAACGCAATTAAATGTTCTAGAAAAAGTTTCGTGGCAAAAGATTTCTGTTAAGGCAAAAAATTTAATGTGGTGAGTTCTAACATGTGCATTATAATTGAAGTGTCGTAGTTGGCACTGAGTCATTCAACTTTCAAAGAAATGAACGATTTGCGCAAACCATTCCTCAAACGTACTACTGTACTTCAACAGATATTCTCGGTTTGGAGCCGCAGTTGTTACTTGTCTAACGCGTCCTGGATCTCATCAGTAAGCTTTACGACGGAATTACTGGAAAACAGTTGTCGATGTGGGATTTAGCTACATGCATCTTTTAATCAGACAGACAATATTCCTGGAAGCTGTTTGTTGCATGTACAGTCTGCCTGTTATCCCGCATGCAGCCACAAACCCGCAGCCACGTGTGGGAATTCGGAGGCAAATCCCCCTAAATTTTTTTGTGCGTCTCCAAATGTTGTTGAAATTTTTTCTTGCGCTTGCCCTGAAAAAACAAAGTCGCCCAGAAAGTTTTCACTGTAGTGAATATACTTTTTATATTCAGGATTTTTAACAATTTGTCCTTGCCCTGAAAACAGTTTCCCCTGAAATTTTTCACTGTATTGAATATATTTTTTACTATTCAGGATTTTTGAGTAACTTGCGCTTGCCCTGAAAAACAGAGGATGCCCTGAATTCACTGTACTGAATATTATTTGTTTTATTCACGATTTTTTAGCAACTTGCGCTTGCCCTGAAAAACAGAGTTGCCCTGGAATTTTTCGCTGTATTGGACACGTATTTTTTATCATTCAGGATTTCTGAGCAACTAGCGCTTTCCCTGAAAAACAGAGTTGCCCTGAAATTTTTCACTGTATTGAATATATTTTTTACTATTCAGGATTTTTGAGCAACTGCGCTTGCCCTGAAAAACAGAGTTGTTCTGAAAATTTTTGGTGTATTGAATATACTTTTTACATTCAGGATTTTTGAGAAACTTGCGCTTACCCTGAAAAACAGAGGATGCCCTGAATTCACTGTACTGAATATTATTTGTTTTATTCACGATTTTTCACCAACTTGCGCTTTCCCTGAAAAACAGAGTTGCCCTGGAATTTTTCACTGTATTGAAATATTTTTTCATCATCCAGGATTTGTGAGCAACTAGCGCTTATCCTGAAAACAGAGTTTGCCCTAAAATTTTTCAAACCCGGGCGGCGGCCGCCTTTTTATCAGTCAGACAATATTCCTGGAAGCTGTTTGTTGCATGTACAGTCTGCCTGTTAACCCGCATGTAGCCACAAGCCCGTAGCCACGTGTGGGCATTCGGGGGCAAATCCCCCCAAATTTTTTTGTTCGTCTCCAAATGTTGTTTGTCCAGAAGTATTTTTATAAAAACATATAATAAGATCAAGCATCTTGACCCCTAAATATGTATTTTACCCCCCAAATCTTAAAACCTGGCTACGGGCCTGTGTAGCCAGACTCACAATCTAAGCGGATTTTTTCCGCTTTTAAGCGGACTTTGCAAAATTAGAGCTTCAAATTATAACCAGATTATCTCTGCTTCACAAATTATACCGCATGTTTATCCGACTTAGCCACTAGGTATTTGTTTGGAAGCACAGTCCTGGTGTAGATCTCTGATGATTGCCTAAACCCCCACGAGATAAATTATGACAAATTAGATGATGGCGTCTTCAGTAACTTTGCTGAAAGTGTTAAGAATGCAAGGAAAAATACCGCAGGACGCAGCCTTATGCTGCAAGTGGCATGGAAAAGAACTTATGTCTTGAAACGCGCGCAACAAACTCGATTACATCTTCTTCAGAAAACATCACTGGACCAAATGCAGTCAAAATCCATCATACCGCAATCATTAAGCGGCGTTAGCAAAAGGAATGAGCTGCAGACGCAAAATTTGTATGTTGTGGTTATGCTGCTGAACATGAAAGTGTTTTCAATTGCGAAAAGGCAGTCGTTATAATTTTTGCACTGAAACGTATAACAACCTGCAACACTCGTTGCTTCCCTCAACGACGTAAGTGTGAAATTTGCTGACCAAGTCAAATATCTTGGTGTTCCAGATCCAGGTAATGCCTCACTGGAGGATGACAGTGACAATCACAGGAAAATGAAATCGCTCTATTGTGCAGCATATAAAAACTCTTGCTTCGTACCTGTAACATACCAATGTACGCCTGCCAAGTGTGGTGCAAGTGCACACACTGGTATTAAATGCCCCGTCTTTGTCTACAACACTTCCTACCGAATTTTGCATTACATCCTCAGGAATGTTAGTGTTCACCCAAATCAAGTTACCCATTTCGTCAGGACATTTTATGCCTTGATTAGAATGCAAACGTTTGTAAACGTTTGCTCAGTAACGATGTGCATCTTCATCCAAATTTTTTACCTGCTCACTTCAACTGTTGGATACATTTTACACATTTAAATCTTCTCTCACTATGTAACACTTTTGCATGACGATGATCGAATGGAGTTGTTGTTGGTGCGTTGGCTTAGTGTTCGTTCTTCTTCAGTATTGCCTGCGTGTACCATGTACCAACGAACATCTACCATGTCAAGGGTTGTTTATAAGCATTTCTGTACCTTTGTGTTCTTCTACATAGTGTGGGGCATAGACTATCTGTCTATGCCAAACACGAAAATAAATAAAGTACAAACTCGCTGCAGCAATTACTGAAGAATGATCAAGTGTGGTCGGCACTTTTGTCAAACAGCAGAGATGCCAGAAACGATGCTGCGCATCCAGTGAAGGCTCCACAGCAGATTAAGATATGCTTTGGAAAATTGACCAGCAAGACATTAACAAAAATCATACATGTTTTTTTAGCCTACATAAATGAGTCAAGCAAAGCGAACTTTCATCATATAATGGTTATCTTCCTGACTTCTTTTTTTGAGACAGTTCTTCATAACCTGCTGTTCCTGAGTGATATTAACAGATGCCAGTTGTGCCAACAGCTGTGCGTCCGTTGGGGTAGTGAGTGCTGGACTGTTGCAGTTTTGATTCTTTAGACCTCACATTGCTCCAGCAATTGTGAAATCGGTCAGAATGCAACATATGTTGCAATGTTATCTGGATTATAAATCCAATAACTTCGACAATTATACAGAGGTTTAAGCTACTCTCTATAATTTGATATACACGCGAATTGGCAAAAGTTTTTAAAGTAACCAATAGGTCCATCTTTGTCGAAACCATTACAGAACCATTGCCAGAAAGTCTTCAGTGGTGGCGCTTTACATTTGTGCAAGGGGGCTTGACATTCTAAAGTTTGACAAAAACTCCAAATCTTTATAGTTTTTCATATTTCAATTTGGGAGGGCTTGGAGCTTTGTTTGGGGCTATAAGCCCACCAAAGCCTCCCCGTGGCGACGGGATTGAACCATTAACGCAGAGTAGATGTTAAAGTTTCTGCAACGGTACTTTTGATAGCTGAATTTTGTATAACCACAATTTTTAGCGTGAATTTATATCAAACAAATGATATCTGCTGTGAAGTGAGTTGTCTGTTGTGTTCCATCAAAAGATCTCACCGATGATAATACGACATCAATAAAATACTCTTTGCTGCTTCTCCTTTGCTCGACTGGGCTTCAGCCATTGTTTTCACGATTGGAAACCGTGTTCATCTTGTGGACATCATGAGCGTTCATCAAAGACTGTGTAACATCACCACCTGCCGACTAAATTGAGGATATTCTCCAATGAAGTGTTTAACTTCACACAAATTTTCGAGTTACACTCTGTTCTTAACCCCATTTTTGCATTCCATACTGCTCATCTATAATTATTTACAATTAAAATAGAAACGATAACATTTCGCAACCTTGTAGCAAACAGAAATATTTGATAAGTGATGATACAGCATTTAAAAATGAAGTTCATTTCTCATGGGAATGGACATCGGAAGGGGGAGGTGGAAAAGGGCAATTTTGAAATTTAATATTTTGTTAAAACTTATCAGTAGAAAAATGTTTTTCTCTGATTTTCGGGTTGGTAAAATGAAATTTCATTAGTTTTGGCTTCCTCCTGGAAAAACGCCTCCACCTGAAAAAATCCACTATTGGCTCCACCTGGAAAAGATTCTTCCGACGCCCATGCTGATGAGCAAACATTTTAGAAAGCACAGAAAAAAATCACAGCAGTCTCTTCGCTGAATGTATTGAAATAGAAAACCTTGTACATGTGGTCTTAGGCTTAAACAGATAAGTTGCATCACACTGATATATATGTAATGTGGCAGATTTCTGTCTTTTTTCGTTTCGCGTCTGATCTGCTTTTGAGGTTAGTTAAACTACCTAGTTCTCTAACTACATATTATTCTAACCTCATTTTACAAAGTAGTGAACTTAACCGATGCTCCTATAAAGAAAAATTTTGCTCAAATGCATTTCGAGAATGGAACTTTAGCATTTTGTGCAACTTTTTGTTACTTTCTCCTTACTCTAGGTCAGGGGTCTCCAAACTACGGTCCGCGGGCCAAATCCGGCCCGCGTAGACATTTTGCCAATAAGGAAAAACAATATAACAAAGAAAAATTTGTTGATTTGGCAGAATGTAACATTTCCTGAAACAATCACATTATCACATTGTGTAGGATGCCCGGCTCCTGGACTGTTGAGTAACAGCTTATGTGACCCTCGGACTGATGAGTAATAGCTTATGTGGCCCTCGGACAAAAAAGTTTGGAGACCCTGTTCTAGGTCATAGTCAGATTGCGTCAGACTGCATGCGTTTGTCAGGAAGCAATTAAATTTAGGGCAAGTCGTACCTCTGAATTTGCCAATATAATTTTCACTTTCAGAAACAAAGTTTTTTTGTTTAAAGGTAGGTTGCTTCTGCTGGCATTAATGGGGTTTTTGTTTCTTTTTAGTTCTGGAGCACAACCCATTTCCGCCGAGCCACCCCAGAGAGAGAGAAACCAACTCAGAATTTTTCAACAAATATGGCTTTGTTTTTATATTTTGATGACGTATTTCCATTTTATTTATAACAACCCATACTTTCGTTCGCTTCACTTATTTTAACCCAGATCTGCATCAGATTCGTTATAACTTTACACGTGACCTCATTTTCTCTTAGGTGTTTTCATCTCTAGCTCTACTTCCATTGCTGCTCAATTCGCGTGGTGTTTTATGCAGTCCTTGCCGCGAGTTTTTTTCGTTTGAGCAAACCTTTTCTTTCACATTTCTCACTGTTGGCTCTACATTACTCTTTTTAGGATATTTTCTTTGTGCAGTTGAGAGCACAATGTTGCTCCGCGTTCATCACTTTGTGCAATCAGTCATCGCTTTCACGCGTACAAATTTCACTTTCAGTCGCACAAAATTCGCATTGCAGAACAACACAATTCATGGTCGTGGTCGCAACTTGACATAATTTAGTGGGTCTCAGCGGTTCACCCGAACGGCACCAAACCTATCATTTTCCCAGACTAGTTACTCTGCAAAACGATCTCTTTTTATGTGCACAGACGTGTATCAACTAAGCGCAGTCAATTTGATCTTTTTGCAGACACGTTACTCTGCAAATTTGACTTTCTGTAACCCCACTGAGAGTTTTCATTCAGGCACTTTCAATTGAATTCATTTGCAGACATAGTGCTCTGCGAAATCTTCATTTTCTTGCTACCCAGTGCATTCACAAATCGCAACATCATTTATGTTGACGCTCTGCATAAGTTTGTCACTCGCTTTGCATTTCCATCAAGCGTTCGGTGCATCAGTCGCTTCGTTTGTGTACAGTTCAGGATTGAATATTTCTTTCAGTACAGAGTCGGATGACCAAGGTTCGCTCTCCATGTTGATTTCTTGATTTTTGCAGGGATTTGCTTCTGATTACTTCTTCAATCGTCAAGGCTTCGTAGGAAATGTCAGATTGTCATGTGTGTAGTGCTCTCCTTTCTATGTATGGTAGCTTGTAAACATATGCAGTGTAGGTTCCTCCATCCGCTTTTCATATTCCAATGTAGTACACAGTGCCTTCCGATACTGGTGCTCTCAGTTCTATAACGCTTGGTTCCTTGCTTTTATCTCTAAACAGCATATGGATATGGATTACACTTCGTAGCGTGTCCCTTGGTTCTTGGTTTGCTCTTGATTTTCTCCATAGGGTTATTTCATATATTTTTAATTCTTTCAGTCCGGTTCTTATATGAACTTTTGCTTTGAAACCATTTTTGTACACATTCTATAGGGTCCATGATTCTTACTCAGATAGAAACCATGTTTATTGTAGGATTCAGTGGCTCAGATACATAGCGTCATCATCAGTTATTACAATAATTACAAGTATATTGTCATCATATTCAGTGGCGTAACTTGAGGTTTGAGCCATGGGGGCAAAGCTTAGCTGAAAGGGTCCCGCTGGTCACCGCAAGAGGGCCCACTAGCCAAAACTCAGAAAAAGGTTAAGAAATGAGAGTGAATCTTTGGATGTCGATACTAGATAAAAAAACACACCGAAAAATGCAAAAAAACAACAAATTGAAGAAAACTAAATATCCAAATGTCAACTACAGGGGGATCAGTTTTTACATTTAGCTTGCCGGGGGGTGCGGGTCGCCCCCTTGCGCCCCGTCAGTTACACCACTGATCATATTCACTTTACCGGAACGGCTTACATCATATTTATTCACATCTTGTAGCTATTTCAATTACTTTCTTTGTCATATTTTACTTTTATTTATTTAAGTTAAATCAACTATACTCACACATGTCACTTTCCCAGATAAACAGTACTCAACGACACATGATGAATTTCGCCTTTTAAGCACGAGAATACATAAACAGTAAAACACATTACCATGGGCGTCCGAAGAATTTTTTCCAGAGGGGGCAAAGTCGACATTTCGCTTATCGTTTTCAGGTTGTTGACGATGCAACGCAAATGGACGCACACAAAACGCGTCACCCTTTTACACCATAAAGAAAATACCCAATGTTACGGCAACAGTTGCATACAGTGTTTTCCCTCTAAGAAAATTTTACACTGGGCAAATATTTGTTGTAGTGAGTATGGATATTTTAAGACTAAGTTAGCAGAGTTCTAAATGAATTACAAAGTTTGTGAATTAATAGAATAAGCAAGGTTTTTAATGTGTTTTAGGGACCCGATTCGGGTCCCTAGAATCAGAGGAAATTATCATTGGGTCCTTAGAATCAGAGGAAATTATCATTGGGTCCCTAGAATCAGAGAAATCGGGTCCCTACAGGTCCATACCGGGTACCTCATTTTCCTTAAAAAAAAACTGGAATAAGTATAAAATTTTATCAAAATACGAATAAAATACATATTTGTTTGAAACAACGTCCCTTGTTTTATTGTTTTTCCAATGTTTTGGAATGTTGCAAGTGCGCGCGGTATGAGATTTCATTGCGCAAATGATCTGGTGGTACTGCGCAGTTGCGCACTTTAGACGAAGCATTAATTGCAAAAAATGCGCTTTGTTGGCAGCAATGCTTCTTTTTCACTCATGTTTCTTTACACATTGTATAAACCAGGGGTGGGCAAACTTGTTCAATGCAAGAGCCATTTGCAGAAAACCAAAAACACCAGCAAGCCGCAAAAACAGTTTGTAGTGTCTACACAAATACGGCAAAGAAAGCAAGTTTTACATGAAATGATGTACAGTAATAATTAATAGTGACAATTATTGTCACTATTAAGTTTTTGTTTGATTTTGTAGTCCCCGACATTCTGGACAATACCTTGTTATAGTTGTGCGAGTTAATTCTCCCAAGGGTTCATTTTTAGGGTTGCACGATGGTTTGATTTTACGAACTTCATTACAGAGAAAAAATGTCACAGCAATATGTCGCGCTGTACTGTATACAGAAATGAGTTGTACACAGGTCTTTCAAGTTGTGCGTATTTTCTGGAACATGTGGCTAGAAATTAACTGTAGAGTGGCATTGACTAAAGTTTTTTTAGAGCCAGACAGTTTCGTTTCTACAGCAGACAAGTTTGTGACAAACAGTTGGCGAACTGGATCGATCACCGACTACATTAACGACGAATGGATTTACAAAGAATGCAAAGCATGGTTTCAACTCTTGGAAATGGTCAAATCGGGCTTGGAGCTCCTCCAATAGCGTTACAATTTATTTTTGCATTCTTCCACTTTGTGCTCCTGCAACCGCCTCTTCGCGAAAAGCATTCGTTCTCATTTTGACATTGGGAAAATGACAGCATGCTTTTGACAACATGTGTCTTTGAAAAAATTTAATTTTCTTCTGGAAACTTAAGTAGCCTAACTTGAGCTTTAGGTTCACTATCTTTGTTATCAATTTGCGTAGACTCTCTGGTAACCAACGGGGCGGATCCAGGGTGCGATTGGGGTGATCGCCCCCCTAAAACCTGCGAAAGTAACTTTTTTCACCATAGTTTTTACAATCCAGAAAACATTCGCGATATAAGGCCATTTTGCCGTCGGTTGTTTTGTCACAGCAGTGTTGTGAAGTATACTTCATCTCTCTTACAGTAGCGAAGCCGTTATGAGACTTGACTAGCAAATATTACTGAAATCGCCTCCCCTAAGTTTACTGACTGGATCCGCCTCTGCCTTACGAGCTCGCGTTAACACACTGATAAATGAAACAAACGTTAAATATGAGGCAACAACTCTCTGTCAGTGTGAGATATTGCTATTCATCTAGAAGAGCCACACAAAATGTATCGCAGTTCGCCCACCATTGGTATGAACGCACGTAGCTTACCGCTATTAGCCGTCGCTATTTCGCGCATTACCTGCTATAAAGATGTCTGCGTTCAGCAGTTACATCACATGCGGCAAAACGGCTCCTACTGTAACTTGAAGTGAACCTTTGACGATATGTTGCCATATTACTGTGACGCAACAAAGGCTAATAGTAGAACAATTCCTTCCCGACTTTCGCAACCTGCATTTGCATCCAAAGGAGCGGATTAAGTGAACTGCAATTTCATGACTGCTTGACACCAGAACAGTGAGCTGACTCCTGTGCGGTGTGAGTGTCATATTGGCAAACAAACTGTTATTTGGAAGAATTTACCCAACTAACCGGAATTGAACTGCTGATTTTACGTTTTCTAGAAATTTTTGCTTCTTAGTTCCAATTTCCAGGGGGGGAGAATGCTCATTTTGCCCCCCCCTGCGGACGCCCATGCACATTACCTAACATTTTACATTGCTATAAGTCAATTTAGAGCAATTTGTGGGCGCTGTATTGCATAATAACATGTTGCCAAATCCGTTTGTCATCTTCTTTCTAAAAATTTTCACTGTGATTTCTAGCTTTACTTTCTTTTCTTGACATGTTGAGGCCCAAAGGGTCCTCAACACAGCGAAACGATTTCAGTTGTGGTTAACTGAGTAACGGTAGGCAGCTGTCACGCGGGAAAGAAACAACCGAACAATACAGTAGTATTAGTGTAAAATAACGGAAGAATAGCATTTTTGATACTATATGATAGAGGCTGGCTAAAAGTGCGGCATGTAAACTCTGAAGTTCAACAAAGTGTAAAGCATTGTTTAGTTTAGGTTTTACAGTTTAGGTTTTTTCTCTGTTTTATAGACGATCTACTTTGGTCTACTTTTTTATAGTTCTGCTTTGTTAGGCCCCGGAAAGGGCGCATTGATATCAAAGGGCGCGCCATTTAACGTGGCGCCACGGACGTTTGGGTAAAGGAAGTTGCCCAAACAAACCCCCACCTGGATCCGCCATTGGTGCGATAAACACACGAATTAACAAAAGCAAAGACACCACCTCCATTGCTATTGCCATCATGTCGGTGAGGTTCTGTATTCGGTACAGAGCAGTCAAGCCATCTTTCGGAGATAGCAATTGCACCAAATTCACACTCGTTGGTTGGGAGATAGATTTCGTCGGTTTGTTTGAAGTATTATGGGCAAAAAGGCTGCGGGCTTTCAACTGGAAGATAGAAAACTTTCTCAAAGATTCCATTTGACCAATTTATCAGTTCGAGACAACAACCTCACTCAGTGATTTAGCAGCTGGGAGTGGATAGGTTTCAAGCGCACACCCAAAACTTCTGATTTGTTGCAAATTTGGGCAAAATCTCATAAATTCGCCCACAGATCAAAAAAATTCGGCCACAGACGCCGATTCATCGAAATTTTTCACATAAATAGCAATAAAGACACAATGAATGAAAAAATATCGAACATTTTCCCGATATTTACCGGTTTATGTCACAATATTCTACATTATAATCTTGTAAATTTCCTTCGTGCTGTCTACCGCTTGATTCGTCACACTGTTGTTTTTACCCTTTTATCTTTTAATAAACGTTCCCGCCTCCTGAATTCTTATCAGCACGGTGCCACCTGGAGTGCACACATTAAATAACATCCGTGCTCGAATCTCATGGCATTTCGTTTTTAGCCCTGATGAAGATAGTTGCATCAACTGTCGAAACGCTGACAAGTTTTAACGTGTTTTATGTTTTTACCGCCAGTAGAGCCTGATTAAAGTTTTGTTTATCGAAGTCCTGGCGTCCCCGAAGCAGAAAAATTTACAAAATACAATTGGTCAATTTGAGATACTGGAAATTTGAGATCTTTTGACAAAAACGATCTGATAATACCATCATCTTCAACAGGACTTTCACTGTTTGAGCTCATCTTCAAATCATCAAAGAGAATGCTTTGTTACTCTAGCATTGTACTGAGTTCCATCAGAATCTGCCTGACCACCAGAAGGCGCGATCGTACCTGCTGTGGCGATAATTGATCCATATCAAAATGTTACACATAAAGTCTCACAGAAGTCTTCCACAAAAATCTGGCCACAGTTTATTGAAACAGGAATATTAATTTCGCTCAAATGAGCATCGTCAGTTCCACATAATAAAAGGTAAAAACGTAAAATCTGCAAGGCAATGAATTAAGATAGTAAGTCATTAAAAAACCGAAGAGTTACAAGTCGGCATGCTATCACGCAAAGTGTTCTAATGTAGATCTTACTGCACACTGCATAGTGCCAAACTATCACCAGCGATGAAATGCAGCGCGGTTAAGCGCCAGGGATCGGGAAGCAAGTTCATCTCTGCAGGAATTAGATAAGAAGATACCAACGTCACAGCAACGTCACAACGCAGAGCGGTAAATCACGTATCAGGAAGAACGGCAATGAGCAAATGCGCAACTACTTGGTATGGGGCAAAATCATTTTTTAAACATTAATTTCCGCGCCGTGTTTTGTGAAACTATTTGCCCTCACACTCTTCGAGATAGCTAGCTTTTGGTTGTTCTACAAAGGTAACTTTAAAACAGTGCGAAATGGGTGGTTTTTCTGTCAAATCATGGTGTTTGTGAAAGTATTTAAGCAGAGCTGCTTTATCATTGCCAGCAGTAGCATCAAAAAATTATATATGTTGCGATGGATATTCCAGCGAGTGGAGAATTTATTTAACGTCTGACCGACATATTGCTTACTACAAATGGTGCAAGTGGCCACAAAAATGCCGTAGTTGTTGCAATTAAGTTTCTGTTTTAAGTTGAAAAGTCTTAGATCAGAGTTTCTCAATCTTTTTTTTGGCCAGCGCCCCCTTTTCTGACAAACAAATTTCTATCGCCCCCACCATCCCCAGCACACATATCAACACAATGTTTTCGTATTTATATTTGGGATGTTTGAAAATGATCAAAACAAGAATGAGCTCAAAGATGCAGTTTACTATAAAACTTAATTTGGTAAATTAACTCATTTAGCAGCTGGAAATTGTTAAGAGTTAATGATTTGGAAACTGTTAAAGTTCATGAAGTGCTCGATTTCGTTTGAACAGCATTAAACTTGGACAAGGAGTTGAAGATTGCTGATTTGACTTTAATAAGGTGAACACCATTCCCCTGCAATTGCAACTTAACTTCATTGAACTTCGTGAAGATATCTGTGGACTGTGACAGCCAAGATACTGTATCTATGACACCCTTCGACAGTCACCTTCTGCGTGCAGCAACAGGCGTACAAACTCTCTTCATCATTATCCAAGTTCACCACATTGCTTAAACTTAGCAGAACACTTCTAAACCCTTTGGTGTCCTTTGATCAATCAATCCATTAATACTCTGTCCAGGGGCGCAACCAGCTCTTCAATTCGGGGGGAGGGCAATTTTCATGAACTTTCATTCGATGACGTCATCGAGCTTATTTAACGGTGGTACAACTTTTTAGCAAACGGTCACAGATATGTTCTTTTCGCAACATTTCCGAAAATGAGAACTTATTAGTCTTAATCAAGCCCGTAACTAGGGGTGCGAAGCCCACTCTAAAAACTTTTTCGCTCCTTGCAAATATGTATTGGACATAGTTTAAAAATTTGGACCTCTCCCAGAAAACTCTTCCCCCCCTTCTGGTGTCCCAAGCTGGTTACGGGCCTGCTTTAACACTTTGAGAGCCGGAGTACGATATGTTCGTACTTTGAAATCGGCCCAAAACCAGCAGTTGTCAGTTGCCTTACCAACGCCATAATTCCTTCGCCGATTGCGCTAGAGAGCTGTTCAAGGGCTCAAACGGATCGGCCAGTCATCTAGTCTGCACTCGAAAAAATGTTTTTGGTTGGGGGTTGCGGATTTTTTGTGAGTGACATCATAAGTGAAGTAGTTTTTGCTCTAAAGTTGCAAGAAAAATTCGAAATTCACAAGATAACATATGAGTAGGCTATGCTGTTTCTGTCACCAGGCATAGTGTACTGGGTGCAAACTTTGCTCCACAGGTGTGATAGCAATGCAGTAATTATCGTTGAGGTTTCAAGTGTGCATGCGATCTCTTCCTTAGAAGATGGCAAGAAACAAAATCAAAGCGTGCACACACTGTATTTCTGAAAATGTTCAGAGTGGTACACGAAAAAAAGGATAAAAAAATACCTTAGAAATAGGCCACCAACATTTTGAACGATCTCCCAATTTCAACATATTTGTGGTGAAATAGCAACCATTTACAAAATTTTCGATCAGATGGCCTGTCTCAAGATATATCTTGTAAGGAGATGATTAACCAGTAAGACAAAGTAATATTTAAATAAAACTTATCTCAAAAATTATCAGAATACAAAATTTCAACTTTATTATTTGAAAGTTTCTTCAAATGTCAAAATTGCTATGCAATGTTTTGAAAATTTCTGGGGGCAAATGCCCTCCCTCCCTTGTTGCGCGCCTGACTCTGCCACATTTTTAGTAAATTTTGAGTTCGGGGCAGTGCAAGATTGAATTTAATCTGCATATTTTAAAAGTTTTTGAACTTAGCCGTGACACTTGCAGTGGTCCACTGGCTCTACCATCTCTCTCTCCCTAAATTTCCTTGGCCCTGCTCAAGCTAAAGTACGTTCTGAAACACACTTCTGTTTACCGGAATCTTTTCGATTCCCTTTAGGTAATTTATTCTTGTTGGCACCTAACACGATCTGTAAAAAAATATAAATTGCCTTTCTACTTTCGAATTGAACTCGTACAAGGTTATCAGTATATTTGTGATCATTAAACCACTCCATCCAAAATTAGCTCACGCTTTTGGTTACAGGCTGAGTCTAAGTGCAAGTGTGCATTCTCAAACCTGACCGGTGATAGTCACTGTAACGAAACGGGCATTATTAAGTAGCAGTTTACACGTGCCAAGCAGTACAGCTGACGAAAATTCCCAATCATAATAATTCCACTATAGAGGAGGACAATTTTACTGTGCAGCTTACTTTTAGTGATGGAAACTGCAGTTCATCAATTTATCCCCTAGCATTTCACTTCTGTTTTGTATCCAAAACGTTAAGTTTTTGTTTACAAATTACATGCATACATGTTTGTTGATCATACTGTTTTTTTATGACATTTGGTCACTCAAAGTTAGTAAGACAACAGAAATGTACTTATTAACTGGGTCTCCTATCGCCCCTTTCCGCCCATTTCTGCTTCACCGCCCCCCCTAGATTTTCTCATCGCCTCCAGGGGGGCGGTCCCGCCCACTTTTGGAACCACTGTCTTAGATCGTGTTTTTAAAACTTCAGTATAATTTACCATTGATGTTCTATGGCGACCAAAATTTTCACACAGTGTGCAGTGACCACATGGTGCAGATGAACCAGTCTCTGCAGTCACAACATTTCTGTGCGCTAGTATTTTACAATTTGTGATGTGCGAACCAATTGTTGCTGGTCGTTTTATCAGAGATATCAAAAATAATTTTGAAATCTTTTGAGCGTAGCTCACTCAAGATGCTAGATTTGCGTTTTTCCTCGTTAAAACTAGGCATTTCTTCACGAGTTTTTGTCAGGTCAGTTTCCAAACTGGAAATCTTCTCATGGGCATTTTCAAGACTAATTTCAGCCACGTAAGGACGCTACTTCATTCAGGTAGTTTTAAATTAGCGTTAAACGCTCGGCAAGACGCTTCTCAGTTGACTGAACTTGTGAAGATCGAGGAGCGACGAAGCCTCGCTTGCCTCAGAAACGTGATTATTTGCAAACGTCTTGACGAAATATCCATAGTGTGTTGTGAAGAACACCTGTAAAGTTGCTCTAATTTTGCCTTCATTCAGGCAATGTGAAACAGTAGAGCATTTTCTAACGCAGTGTGGCAAATACGCAGAAGCACGACACAAACTACAAAGATCCATCCAACATCTCGATATTAACTTCGACTGGATAAATCTACTATAAAATAACACAGCAATTCCATTCGTCATACTATTTGTCCAACAAACAGGACGAGCCCTATAATAAGGAACCCCAAAAATCAGCCGTGGCACTTCAAAACCTAACAGTTGAAAGTGCCAATTCATGCAATGTGCCCCAGCGAAGTAGCAGGCTACTTTTTGCTGTGTTTGGCTTTATGGAACAGTGACTTACACTGCTGATTGTTAATAAGAGTTTAAGACATGGCTTTAAACCATAAACTGTGAAAATAGGTTTGTTCGTAATAGCTTTTTTTCAACAGCTGGTTTGATTCTTTCAGTTTGTTTCTTTTCTGTATTTTTTGTGCGCAAAGCATGTTTTTATATTGTGTAAGGTTGTGTATGCATATGTAATCGATATGTTTGATATAGCAAACTTTGGTGAAAATAATTTGTAACTTATGTACATCATTTCATTACATCCTTAATGTATCTTCTTTTCTCAGTGATACTAAATTAGTTTCCATTGTGTTTTTCAAAAGATCCTTGTGCTCTACCTTTGAGCGATGTTTCTAGTTTTGAGTGTTGCATTACTGTTGTACGCCATAACGCGTTTGAGTGACTGTAGTACTTCAGTTTACAATTAGACTTATTTAATGCTATGATTTGATCACAGTTTTGTTCTATTTCATTTTTGAGATGTTTTGTACATATGTACAAAGAAGTATCTTAAGCTTAAAGGCCTGTTTCTGGTTTTCGAACTTTACGTCTTGTGTGAGTGAACAGCATGTGGTGAAATTGTTAAGCATTTGGCCATCAAAGTGACAAGATGATTTTGTTATGTATTAAACCAGTATCATATTTAGACACGGATGGATTAAGGACACTAAATTCCTGAAATTTTCCGATAAATATTGAAGGTGGATATGGAAAAAATGTTCGGCTGTGAACAAGAAGTCAACCTCCAGTTGCTATATATCTGCGCGGATAAATTTTTATTTGCGTCTTCCATTACAGTTTTCTTTTGCACGCTTTTACTTCGTAATGAAAATGCAGAGCAAGTTACTTGCTGCATCGTAATAACTCACATATTCTTAGAGAAAGGAGCAACTAGGGTTAGATTATCCGCATAACGGTTAACCGATTAACTGAGAGTATTATAGGCAGGGGTGTAGTCACTGCCGGCTTAAGGTAGCGCGGGGCCTGAAGCATTTCGAGAGCGCTGGGTCCCCTAAGTTTAAAAAAAATCTCAACACCTGCTAAATCATACAGTGTGTGGGTAAGGCAATCGTGTTACTATAGCATTCTCTGCATGCTTTCTCTAATTTGCATCGTGACATGACAGTCTTGAGTGTATCGTGCTGACCGCCAGTGGTTGTGACCTAAATCTGCTAAATGATGTTACAAAAACTGCTAGAATTTGGTAAAAGTCTTGTCACATATTTTCAGCTAAAATCTGCTAAATACAGTGAAATTCTCTTTAAAATCTGTTGTTTGAACATGATTAATAGAAACCTATAAAGTTATACAATTTGATTTTTCGTTTTGCACTCGCTCTCAATAAGCATGGGTGGAAAATGCCGGTCATGGCCAACACACTTTTCGGCCTAAAATTTTGTTTCAATCAACACTTTGAGCAACGTAAGTGCAGCTTACTTCGTTTTTTTGTATGACACAGTTCTTGACGATCTCTTTCACACACAGTTCTTGACGATCTCTCTCTTGGTTGCATGTTTTTATACAGTAGAACAGTGCTCAGCGATAAACAATCTGAGCATAGTTTCAACCCTACAACCTTTTAAGTCTGGTCTTTGTAACTTAAAACCTTGTGTTACATTCGTGAGCATGCAAAAACGTCTTTATTCTTATCTGAGTGCTTTTGCTACCAGTTGCGCCTTTTAAGCTCACCATTGTTTCGCTATGATTGCATTACAGCAAACTTCGCAAAAGACTTCTCTTGAATCAGCAGGATAGGCAGTAGGACTATAGGCACTGAGCGAACTTTTAAGTTCTGAATCTTGCAACCATATATGTATGTCGAAACGTTTGGGAGCTTTGGTTTGCCAGGAAGTTTTTTACCAGACGTTACAACTTACTAATGTAACTGAACCACTTGGAAATATCGTGCCGTGGGATAAAAACGTATTCTACCAATGTTGTCTATAACCCAACGCGCTCACTAAGCCCACAAGCAAATCATTTAGGCTTCACCAAGCCATGTAATTACTTGTTATTATGATACAATTATCTGCTTGAAGCACCTTCTTTTCATCATAATAAAAATTCCAAATAATTGCAGGCAGTTGGTTGTGCTTTGTCCTGATGTTACTGTTACCCAATTAAAAACATCATAAAGAAGAGAAGTATATTTTTAATGAAGGAGATGTAAAAGTTTTCATCTTGAAAAACTGTTGAAACAGGTTTTTGGTCAGGAATTTGTTACCTGTTAAACCTGCAAAGCGATTGGTAAAACCCTGCTAGAAAACCAGCTGACTGCTGCATTCAAAATTTTACAGTTAACAGTGAGAAAATCCTGCTAAATTTGGCAGCATATCAGCTAAAATGGCAGCACTGCTGATCGCAATCTCACGCCGTTTTTTAAGTAACTGTACAAAAAGAATCAAACAAGAATTTCTGGACACAGACAGCGTTAAAATGAAAACTTTTGCCTACTACTTATGGCAAATTTAGCAAAATACTGACATCCTAAATTGAAAAAATCTTACATATAATGAAATAAACAAAATTTATTATAGAAAACCGCGGGGCCCCAAAAGCGCGGGGCCAGTAGCAATTGCTACATTTGCTACTATTGTTAATCCGGCACTGTGTGTAGTGGGATGGGAACGCGTTCCCACACCTTTTTGCACTAGTAACGTTACTTGAAGGTGTGAGATCTAAATGACTACACAGGAGTCTCAAACAGGCGGCCCGAGGGTCGCATGTGGCCCGCGAGGACGTTTTGTGCTGCCTGCGATGCTTTTGGAATTTCAGATTAAAAAGTTACGTTATTTAGTTTATTCACTGGTGTTTAAAGTGCTCGGTTAGCGAGTGAAGAAGTTCCTTAGAGAGACGGCCAGAAATGATTTGCCTACAACTCACGATACTTTTCGCAGGAAATAAAATGTAAAAGCTGTTTCTAATAAGGTTCAAGTACTGCCAGAGCCGGAGTAAGGGCTCCCCGTAACTCCCGGCCGGGGGGGAGGCGGGCAAAAAGGGACCCCAAATCTGTCTGAGTACCTTTGTTACAGCATACAGAGACGCCAAAACCGAACTCACCAAGAACTGATTTACCACATTTCCCTTTAAACATATTTATCTAATACGTCAAAGAAATTAATCTTCAGACAACCATTGGCGTCCGCAGAAATTTTTCCTGGGGGGACAACGTCGACATTTTGCTTATCATTTTCAAGTTGCTGGCGATGCAATGTAAATGGACATTCATAAAACGCTTTTCTATTTCTACACCACAACAAAAATGCTCCATGTTACGGTTACGGCAACAATCCCAAAAAATACGCTTCGTTGGCAGCAATAGCCAGGTATATTGCGATAATTTACACAGAACGTTATCTGCAGATTTTCAACGCAGGGTACTTTTCAAGTAAGTAAGCATTGCCACGATCTTTAAAGAATGAAGCATTGCCATGGTCTTCAACTAAACCGCATTATGACTATGTTTTACCTGGCAACAGGCCATATTTTACCTGGCAACAGACTATATTTTACCTGGCAACAGACCATATTTTACCTGGCAACAGAGCCGCACTCAGACGATATTTTCGAGGGGTCGCAAAATGATTGTAGCTTGATGATGTATCTAAAAACCGAACATGTCTTTGAAAATTTTGGGGTGGGGGCAATTGCTCGGTTGTTCTCCCCCTGGTTGCAGGATCTGCTAGCAAGACTTTCTGCGTCACTTAGAAACAAGAGCTTCAAACATCTGGGGCTCGTCCAAAGCGATCAACAAGCGTTGCTTGTCTTTGCTAATTTTTTCTCTATGAAAGTTATCATACAAACCAGACAATAGGACAAGTAGACCTGTACTCTATGTTGACACGACACGACTATACGGACAACTTACTAGAATTAGAACACCACGCAGGCTTTACAAATTCAGCATATGAATTACAAACACTCGCCACAGCAAATACAGTTTTGCCGTGCACTCAGTATTCATTGAGATGTCAGAACCAGCCCTTGACCATTAAAAGACGTATTCCCACAAGCCTGCATACACGTATTCTAGCAAGCCACGTATTTTAACACTGCGTGGAAAAGAAGCCTGCATAAGTGTAGTTTGGCACTCAGGCAAATCGGTCACACTCGCACTAACAATTGAGTTTTCAAGCTTGTGGAAGCATTGCTGCAGTTTCACTCATGCTTCTTTTCACACAGTATAAATGTACGTGGCTTACCGCTATCAGCTGTCACTCCTTTTTTCTTTTGAGCTAGTTGTTCAAACCACTGCTTGGCCGCGCTAAATCTCGGGGCAGATGTTGAGCAGCCATTCGATTGTCTCATCGTCCAGAACTGTCAGGCCATGCAGTCCATGGGGAGGTCGATGGATTGGACATTGGAGGACAACATGGTCGACGGTTTGTTCTTCTGCGCCACACTCACAGGCCGCAGAGGAGGCCATACCCCAGCTGTTCAACAGTCGCTTGCAACAAAACGCCTACTCAGGATTGCCAACATGTCTTCACCAAAAAAGCCAGACCTAGTCCCGAAAAAAGCGAGTTATAAACCAGCATACAGAAATACACATACAAAACATGCATAACCAAACGCAAAATAGATATTAAAACTCATCAGAAACATCGATATAATACAATTCTAATATTCAGAAGCAATTTTTCCCGTAATTACACTCACGTAGCCTACATTTGTTTTTGTTTCTTATTAAATACATCGAGGATTTTTAGGGCAGCAGTAAATTCTTTGCAATATCGTTTGCACCACGCATGGTCATAGACTGTCGTCGAAAGAGCAGCCTAGGCAATGTTTTGTCAGAGTCGAGCCTTTCCACCAAAAGCTTTTGCCTGGCTTTTTTGATTTTCAAAAAAAGCCAAGTGCGTTAAAGAGCCAGAATTTAAAACCCCTCCGCCTACTACCATAACATGTAATGAATCTTTGAATATTTGTTGCCATGCTGTTGTTATCCAATAAAGACCAAGAGCAGAGCAACCGGCGCGCAACTTTCGCAACTCTCTGCAGGCAAAGGAGAGAATATGTAAAGTGAACTACAAGCTCATCACTACATGAAAACAAAACACTGAACCTGGCTCTTGTGCAGTATAAGTGTCATACCGGCAAATAAACTGCCATTGCAAAAATTAAATTAATTAATCGGAATTAAGCTGCTGACTTAAAGTTATTTAGAAAATTTTGGTTCTTAATCCCAATTTTCACGGGGGGCAAATGCCCGTTTTGCCCCCCCCCCACCTGCGGACGCCCATGCACACGACCCATAACTTCCTAAAGCCAACCATTGCTAAATGCATTGTCAATGTGAATAGCTTCGTTGCCAGCATTTGCCTTGGTAATCTGACTGTTGTGCAGGAAACGTTTGCTGAATCCACCTTGATTATAAGCATTTTTAGTATAGCCGAGTAAAATAGTATTCTGGAAAAAGTAGTTGTAGACCAGTTGCGTAGCTAGAGGTTTTAGCCAGGATGGGAAACGTAGCTGAATGAGGCCCACTGACCACCGTAGGGGCCCCTCGCCATCCTTCAGAAAAAAGTTTAGAAATGAAAGTGTATCCGGATGTGGATTTTTTATACTAAAACCCGAAATCACCGGAAAACAACAGTTTTTATAAAGAAAATGGGGGATCAGTTTTTGCATTTGCTTGTCAGGGGGAAGGTTTGCACCCTTGTACCCCCATCAGTCCCACCACTGTTGTAGACCTGTGTTGTATTCTTTCACTGTACAAGAATAGAATAACCGGTATACAATCATACAAATCATATTCGTAGCCCGCGCCTGTAACATCCAGAGTATCTTGCATCAGAGTTGTCCAATGAAAATACGAAACTTTACACCAATGAGAAATACAGTTATTTAACGAATAACAATGTGCCCAGACTGGGCGCAATTTTGTTGCAAAATGTGGGGGGGACAGTTCGGTGTGAAACCAATATAGTCATCGGGTCGATGCAGAAGTGACGTTTTATATATACAGATTGCCAATCTTATTTCTAGACGCGTTTAGAGAGCAACACTAATCACGCTTTGTTTTGTCCTTGCAGATGATTTACATATTAATATACTTAATTTGTTGCTGGGCACGGTACTGTAGTTCAGCCTGCTTCCATTAATATCGTATTTCGATGTAAACAAGCACAGGAATATAGTAGAACACATCATGTGGGTTCAGTGCCGTGGCAAGGGTAAGTGAGGCCCCCCCCGAAATTTCACGTGGGGCCCCCCATACGCTACTGGCCTATTATTATGAATTGCAGTAAAAAGTCGTAACCTCTCTGGCAGTCATTTTCTCCTCAACAATATGATTCTTTCGTATCTTTGAAAACAAGAAAAAAGCTTCATTTATTTTGCTTTGTTTAAAACTTACTACGGCGCAATAGAATTGGTGTTACTGACTTTCGCAGCCGAAAAGAAAAAATGGTTGAAAAATATGAAATAGGTTTCACGAAACCCGGTCGAAGTATTATACGTAGGAGAATATGTAATAAAGGCAAGGAACGCATTGCTGGCACCTTTTAAAAGTACTGCATCTGAATGCCTGCCGGTTGAAGTGAACT
>Ga0210059_1004059_pt1 | contig 23564 bp, 11 predicted proteins | sample Ectturendosymbi2_FD_188042 | JGI IMG/M metagenome (GOLD analysis project Ga0210059, IMG submission 188042) | Ecteinascidia turbinata endosymbiont from Florida, USA - Sample 2 (SPAdes) (version 2) | ecosystem: Host-associated > Tunicates > Ascidians > Unclassified | place: Key West, Florida...
CTTTGTTTACACTGATCAGCTATTGTGCCATTGTATTCTCATTTGCTCTAATGTTCGCTAATGGTTGGTTTACTGCATGCGATGGCTTTTATGGTGCTTCTGCTTATTGGCTGAGTCATATGAAACAATAAACCATTACCATTACCGTATAGGCATTTTTCACCCCTGTTTCTTTTTTGATGTTGTGGTTTGTTACTAAGATCTGTCTGATGTTATTACATTTTTTCACGTAATATTTCTTTGTTTGAAACTTTAGGCTACTTGAAAATCTTTTCTTGAAACGTCTTCAATTTAGTATTGTTTTGTGTCAACATTTGGCCTGTGCTATTTTAATGGGTGGAGCGTCCTTTTGGGTGAGTGGGTTGGCAAATTGCAATGTTCGAAACAGTGGTGTAGGAGGCGGGGTTGCAAGCGCACCTCCAAATGTTTTTATCTGTCAAAAATCCATAAAAATCTGGGCAAACTTATTGAAAATATGGGCAAAAATGGCGACCAACGTTGTTTGATTTGAGAGTGGAGCCCAACTTCTGCAGAATCGCATGAGGACCTTTTTCGGAGGTCATCCCAGAAAGGTTATGGTCTGTATGTGAGAAAATATTCGCACAAAAATTCGCCCGAAGACTTTTCAGGCAAGTTTGGGACAATTCTGGCAAAAATATTTCGTACCCCAAAAATTTGCCTGCTCTTACACCTATGGTTCGAAGATTCTGTCCCCTCAGCAGCAGAGAAGCTTCGACTCCCAACATCGATCTACATCCTAGAGGCGGCAGCAGCGTGGCTGCTGCAGCTGGCTGATAAGCTGACCAAGAAGGTTCTTCGCCAACTGTTTGTCTCATTCAGATATATAGTTTAGCCTACACATATTTGCAGAATTCCTAAGTTTTCAAGTTTTCTCAATTTATTTTTGTTAGCAATGCCATTGCTTTTTTGCGTTTTGTTTTTTCTTCTTTTTTTTGCATTGTTATGGTAACAAGTGACCATAACATGACTGGCTTAGAAAATGGGGAAAATAGCAGTGAACCAGCATTGAAGAAACAACCTGTGCGAATTGTCAATCTAATACAAACCGACAAAGACATTGAAGAAGTGGATTAAAACAGTCAATGACAAAATGTGTTATATGTGTATTTTCACCGTGTGCTATACTAATGTTTTACAAAAAGTTACAGTGTTAATATTGAGCTGAATAATTTGAATGACATAAATTTGGTGTATTAAGGAAAACGCAACATACATGAGGAAGTTAAGGAATTTTGCAAACAACAATGCCAATCACGAAAATTTTATCATGAGCTGGCTAAAAGAAACAATTGAATTAAGTAACCCTACTTACAAAAAGAAAGCAACTGCTGAGGCAAAAGTAAAAAATTGGATGAGATGCAATTAACATGAAAGCAAGAATGAGACATTTGAAGTGTCATATTTATGCAGGAAGGTGGCAAGGTCATAACGCTTGCATAACTTACCATTTCATGTCTTACAGAAAGAGAAATATGCAAGTAAAACGTTTACAAAGTGGTGGTCGAACATTTAAACGAAAGTATGAAATCAGTAACGATGCTGACATAACAGAGCCACAGTAGACGAAACTAATATTGAAATGGTCGACTTTAAATGTAAAAACGGACGAGACGTTGAAATGTACATAACAATCCCTGAACTACGAACGGTCTACGGGGCTACAACTTTTGTTTGATATGGTGGTTTGTTGTTGGCGCTTTATAACTACAATGGTCTTGTAGCTCCAGGACTGAGATTGTACAATTTGTGGGTTCATTTTCACTCGGTTGGTTTTTGTGTTCTGATTGTGTTCCCTGCAGCTCTTCCGTACACCGTGCGCCTGGTAACAAGGCTACAGTACCAATTTACAAGGTCTTGGTACGACCCGGCCAAGAGTCGACCTGTCGACCTACCAGCACCGAAGCGGACGCACTTACCACTACACCACGGGCTGGTTAGGGCTACAACAGCCGTGCGACAAGGAACCATGGTCGTCAGCGCAACTCGAGAAGCACCGGAACTAATTGAAAACGCATTACATTGATGGCATAACGAAGGCAGGTACAGCACTTTAACACACGAAGAGGTTTAAAGGGTGTGATACGAGCAGATACTGTAAAAAGTTTATCAGTAGATGCATTGCAAGCAGCACTGATTAGCAAACAAGTGCAGAATAAAGGCCGAAGCCCAATGATATTAATGTAAATAATTTTGCAGCAGCAAATAAATCGCGAAGGTATTAAAAGGAACTTTATTTCCAATGTTGCGTTAACCCCAGATGCCGTAGCGTTTAAAAAATATAATGTGCAAGTATATCGCTTTAATGTCAAGCCTGATTGATTATGTATTGAAGCATGACTAACCAGTTTCAGCTTGTGGAAAATTGGAACCAGTGACGTATGTTGTTTACTCGGGAAAGATTGCTAAATTATCTGATATGCGAAGAATCATGATGAACTCTTAAGGGTCACACAGCATGCGAGTATTACTTTTATTGTGACGTATTTTGTCGAAGCAGATCGTACCAGATACGGCTGGTTGTGCTGAAAATAGCAGTATTGAACGAGCTGACGTGATAAATCTTCTTGAAGTTAACAATGCATGTAAATAATAAGTAAATGAATTACTTTACAAAAGTAAATTGGTGTTATTTTGAAATTATGAGTATTGCCGATGTGTGAATGTTGTCGTATTGTTATATGAATTACCAAATGCGTTAACTATGTACTTATGCATATAGTATTAGGAAGGCTCAACGAAACATTGCAAGATGTCTCTATTCACAACAAGGAAAATACCCTGTGGGGGACATGCCCCAATATAAATAAAGTAAGGAAAATACCCTGTGGGGGACATGCCCCAAAATAAAGAGAGCAAGGAAAACGCCTTGTTGAAACGTCACTTTATTAAATAAAGTAAGAATGGGGAGAATACCCTGGAAGAAATTCGCGCAAAATAAAAAGAGAAAGAAAATTTGGGCCTATAAAAACTGGCACAATTCTAAGAGAAATAGAGATTGGATTCGGACAACGGACTTGTCGTATTGATACGATGCTTGTTGTGCTAAGGCATGCCCCTTGATCTCGTGATAGGGAAGGGCTTGGTTGGAAGCATTTTATCATACAGTACAGGAGAGGTGCTTGGTGATACAAGTTCTCCTGGGCAAGCACACAAAATTACAAGCTGGCATGACCACGCTAAAATTGAACGCGGTTGGTGCTAATTCAGGAACTATTCAGGTTGTTAAATCAGGTTGTGCAATTTGAAAGTAGCAGTTGTTTTTAAGTTGACATGCATGGCGTGATTAGGATATTTTGGCGAGAATAAGATTGTAGTTAGGAGTAAGAAACCATGTTTTAGTGTGATGTTGAAGTATGTTACGTTTTATAACTGCACAGTGAGATTAGTGAATGCAGTTGAGTGTGATATGTAATGACGCAGTTTGAATAGTTAACGTCATTACTGTATCAATGTATATTGCCGTTGGTAAAATAAGAATACAATGAGCTCTGTTTAAATTGTATTAGTGATCCCAGTGCTTGCAAAGTGCAGGTATTGTTGATTGCTGTATTGTCTCTGTTGTTGTCTGTGTGAAGTGAAGGTAAAGAGGGGTCAATTTAGAACCACAACGGGATAGTTAGAAAAACGGTGTAGTAAAATAAACTATAACTTTTCTGACTCTTTTAAGTTTGTTAATCCAGCCAATTAGCATTCCTGTAAAAGCATTTCCGGTATTTCATGGTTTGAGTCACAAAAATGCATGATTAAACCTACCTACCGTTTGCTGCGGGGAAAGCAATAAAATCAATGCGTAGCGGTCAAATATTTCGTGAAATGCGTTTTTTGTTGTAGCCTAGCCTGCAATTGCGATCCGCCTGTAAGCTACATTGTTTTGATGTTGCTCCGTTGTGAAAATTTGTGCAATCAAAAGAAACAGTCTTTGGTTGGTTTCGTATAAATGTTCTCTACAGTTGATTTTGGGAACATGTGGAGCGGTAAATTCTACTACTGTCCTGGGTGGAAACTGTGCAGGTTATGGCTACAACTCAAAGAACAGAAATGCTGTTGTGGCGGTTTCAAAAACAGAAACGCTGTTGTGTTGTGGTGGATGCGTTTCCTCTGATTGAAATTAGCCCAGGAATGCCTACTGCGAGTTCAACATGCAACGACGAACTACCCGGTGCTCTCGTACTCAACTTGCTGAACGAGCCGGCTTCAAGAAAGAGTAATATTTGGGCATCTTGGGGTTCAAGTGCTGTTCACCATTCTTTCCTTCATTTCTTCTTGAATTTGGTTCCACGCTCAAAAAAATTGGAAGTGGGAAAAACTACGTTAACACGCTTGGCAACACAGAGCATTTTCTTGAAGTTCCTTTTGATATTAGCGGGATAGTAAATGAAAATCAAAATCTACCTCCTCTTTTTTCGAGAAGTGTGATGCACTCCTTGTGTGGATTGTGTTTATTCTTACTGATTTATAGTTTTAGGCTTTTCAATACATGAATAATGAAAATGTTTCATTTCGATATTGTGCTTCTCAGCAACAGAGTGTAACAACCGCATAAAGTACAGTGTTATTAGTGGCAGATTCAAAGGTGAGGCTATTAAGTGTAATTGTCCTCCTAAACGACAACGGAGCTCTCTGAAGTGGCAACCTATTGTTGACTTTTCATAGTACAGTAGAATTCGACAATAACGACAGTTCGCCTTTAACGACGCGTTTTCGTCGCTCCCGGCAGAATTTCTATCTTTTGCATACATTCGAGTTCGGCTGTAACGACTTCGGCTGTGTCGTTACTTCGCCCATAGCGACGCTTTTTGTCGGTCCCGCAGAATATTTTACTCGTTTATAACGACAGTTGCAAGTTCTGTTTACAGTCTGGTGTAAGATCGGCTGTGTGGAGCCACCACCAAATCTTTTATGACCTAATAGGAACGCAGTTAAGTTAATCGGCCAATCTTTGAGTCGTGACAAGTGGGACGTAGGAGTCAAGGATTTCCATCAGCTGCAATGGAGGCAATTTGCTACATTAATTTGCTGTAAAGCATTAGGGATTGTTGCGACTGTAGTCAGTTTGATTGAAAGCCTTGGTAGAGCAGTGCGTAAATTGTCGAACGAAAGAAGCAGTATCCCATTATGGAAAAAGCATGTCATCGTTGTGTCTTTCAATAGCGAAAATGGTACGAGAGTGGCAAAACTAAAAAAATTGCGATATACCAACAACGACGGCGACTAAGTTTCGAAAAACAAAGACAAAATAATTTTTCACTTTTTTTATCAGAGTATACGCGAAAACACGATACATTTAGCTGCAATTTTTATCAAAGAAAACTTTCCACCTTGCCAGGTTTTGACAATTATTTGAAGAGGTTTTTGTGAAAATGCTTTCTGCAAAACACTTCTTCGTCTGTTTCAGTTACATTCGCTTAATTGTGACCGTTTTTCTAATTTGTTTTCGGACATTCTAGTTTTCCTAAACATTCAATTGTGTCACGAATCTATACTTCTTACGGAATTTCTTATGGTCAAACCGAGCAATATTGATAAAGCAATACGTTTGGCAAAAGTACATTTTTGTACATTCCGCTTTTCCGTCCAATTTAAATAACTCTTCTGAATATTTGGGCAAGACGGCGGCAACTCTAACACCGTGATCATAAGCCTTCACTTCACCTTTGTTTTAAGCGATCAGCCTCAACAGGCTGCTTGACTCAGAGCAAAGTGTCTTTTGCATTTCTGAAACAATACACGTGTCGATTTTAGATGTAAAGTAGCAGTTTAATGGCAGTCTGGAAGATTTGCGTGGGTTTTCCTTATTATGTGGAAAACGCGTTGATGTAGACCAATGTTTTCAAAACTTGACGACGGAGTGGCTCCTATGGTCGCGTTTTCGTAAAACGCAGAACCTTTAAACGAGTTTTTTTATCTTTTTTTTGTGAACTTTCAACTAGGTCCCATTCATCAATGCAGCTGACAGTTCACAAAAGGAAAGGTAATAATCAAAAGAAACAACGTTCTATACGCGGGATCTCGGTGGCACAGATTGAAGTCTTGCGTAGCAGCTGCCCAAGTTGAAAACCACCGGACCTGACTGCCACGTCTGTGCTGACATGTTTCAACAGCAAAGTGCTGAATGTTTTTTTCTAAATTAAAAATCTAAACACATCTTCTGAAAGCGAACAAGCGTTGTACAGTAACATTAGATGCATCTAATTGTTTCGCAAGAAATGCGACACGTTTTCTGTTTTTGTAACAACTTTCTTCATTGTTCCAAAGCCGCTTTTACAACATTTGCCCGCTAAACGTTGGCGCGGTGTAGCGCTTGTTGGTATATGACAAATTCCATCTTGCTTGATGTCACTACCGCTACTGTTTCAAGAAACATGTAGTTGGTACATTTAGCTTTGATCGTTACAGTTCAGATATTTCGCAAGAAAATTAAGAGTGTAAAGAAGAGGATATAAAATTAAACTGAAATATAGCAACACATTCATCTTAAAGCTCCCAGGCAGGTGAAATACCAAAGGGAACAGCTGGAGATGTAAAGAGGTTTCACCGCAGTTGACAGCACAGCGTTTGATAGAACATCAAGGAAAATCTTTGTTTTTTGCAAGTTCAAGCCAATCGTGGCTTCACAACAAATTTAAAATTGAGCATACGCGCATTTTCTTCCTGGCAGTGGCGTAACTGACGAGGAGCAGAGGGCGAATTGTCCCCTCGGCAAGATAACTGTAAAAACTGCGCTCCCACTTACCTTATATTTTGATTTTAGTATTCTTTTGGTTTTCAGTGGGATTGTTGTTTCTTGCGTTTTCAGAGTATTTTCCGATGATTTAGGGCAGGGTCTCCAAAAGTTTTTGTCTGAGGGCCACATAAGCTATTACACAACAGTTCGAGGGGCGGACATCTGACGTAATGCGATTGATTCGGGATAAGTTACATTCTACCAAAACAACGAGTTTTTCGTAAATATATTATTTTTTCATTATTGTAAAATAACTTCGCGGGATGGATGGAATGGCTTCGCGGGCCGTAGTTTGGAGACCCTGATTTAGGGTTTTAGTATAACCCTCCATATCTGGATTCACTATCATTTCTCATGTTTTTGTCTGATTGTTGGCTAGTGGCCACCCTACAGTGGCCAGTGGTCCCTTTCAGCTAAGTTCCCCCCCTGGTTCAAACCTTTATTTGCGACACAGCTTCCTGTTTCATACTACATTAGGCTTTTGTTTTACGCCTATAAAAACGCTACGCCATGATTTTTTGTTGTGCAGTTTTGGAAGTACATCTATCCAGCTCTTAGGTAACTCAGATTTACCTCACTAAAAGCAATTCCTTCTTGCTAACTTTGCATTAGAAAAGACGAATAAGACAGAAACTTGGTTAATTGGTGTTCTGTGTTCGTTTCGATTGGGAACGCGGCTGTGTACTAACGCAAGCAACTATCATAAACGTGTTTTTCTAGAATCTTTGTACGGTATATTAATTTAAAAGCCAACAATACTAACGACAATGCAGAAATTTCCCAGATATTTATCATAGCATCTTAAAACAAGTGTGAAAATTCATCATTTAATTAACCTGTTTATTTGTAATGATTTGCTAATTACTAAAAATTTTACACTGCTCAATTGATGTGTATTGGGCAGATAGGGTTGTTTCACTTTCACTATGTCTTCACCTGGAACCTTTGGCTTCCTCGATAAGTTTTAGTGAACATCACTCATTAACTCCTTTTACATGCTGCTTTTTTGTCGTTGTACATCACATTGTCCATTGTTTTGTGATTGGATAATTGCACGTAAAATTAGGTAATTGCATGTATGCCGAATTGAATGGGGGGGTGAAACTTCGGCAATTAAACGAAATAATAATAATCTCTTGAAAAAAGATTTCACTTGTTTGGAATCATGAATGTTGCAATTATGAAAAATTCTTTGCAATATTCCATTAAATTTGTTACAAACCCCTGTTAATTTGTACGCTTGGTGACGCTGTTACTCAATTTTCTGCGCTTGTGAAAAGCAGTTTTTATAACCGCAGTCAATGGAGTGTGTAAACATCTTTCCAACAAAAACATAGGGGAAAACCTAGCATGTCTGATGTGCCCCAAGTTTATTCGCTTTATGGCGTTACATTTAAGTATCTTCAAATTACGTCTGCTGTATGTTTCTGTATTCCACAGTACTCATAAAAATGCTTTGCCAGCACCTTTTCCTCAATTTTCCTGGTTAATTTTGTAGACCAACAGAGAGGTTAAAGGGTGTAATGTTTGGACCGCATTCTTTCTACTTCGGATAAATTTTAAGAAAGAGTTTTTCAGTTTGTAAACCATTACTGACCAGACTGATGATTTTGCAAAGTGGTGTTCAACGTATGGGTTTAATGATGCCATTGTAACGTTTTCTGTTTAATTTTGTAGTGTAAGTAGGAGCACACATTTTCCATTTTAAGTTTCTGGTAAGGGAATAACATTTTTAATATCCCGCGAAAGTGCACCTTCATTGTGACGGATCCTTTTCATCGTTGATGGTTGAAAATAATGCAAAGACGTACAGAAGAAGCAGTCTAATAGACCGGGCTGCAAAAACGTGTCGAGAGTTTTGGACGGAGCAAATTTTTATCAACGGTGGTTTAACCTCCATTACTGACAGGACGTATACTTCGTGAGAATTTCAGGAAAGGAAAATTGCTTACCCCAGCGTATAGTACTAAATGAAAGCTTTTCTCTGACTTTCAAACTCACCTTGCCAAAACTTTACTGAAGTAATGCCCACACATAGGGCCTATCATAATCTGAAAACATAGGCTATAGCAGAGATGGAAGCAAAGTCTTATGGTTTTAATTTGAAAGCATTCGATGCGGTCCTATGTCAATTTCAAAGTTCTATCTTCATTTTAAAAAGGCTATGAAAACACTACCACAAATGCGTTGATGTATTTCTTTCAAGTGTAAGGAATGCAGACCCAGGTGGAATAAACTCAATGCAACGTGAGCTTACAAAGCTGTCTCTTACTACGATGACATTTTATTTACGCTTTTATATGCGATCTCCAATCCTCCAAGGAATTTGAAAATGTCAAAAAAATGTATTTTTTTCACATTTTCAAAAAACCATTGCTACCCGTGTTGGATGTGTTCAACACGGGCCACGTAGGAAAAGGCCCTGTTCAAGGCGCGGCAGCATCTCTGCTGCCGAAGATGACCCAAGACCCAGCATGCTGCAGCTGAACACCGAGGTAATGGTGATGGTTCATTGTTTCATATGACTCAGCCAACAAGCAGAAGCACCATAAAAGCCATCGCATGCAGTATACCAACCATTAGCGAAAATTAGAGCAAATGAAAACACAATGGCACAATAGCTGATCAGTGTAAATAAAGACGGGCGCTGTGTCATATAGGATTGGCGAAAGACCGTGGCGGTCATCTAGTCAATCAACCCCGTTTATCACTTTTTGACAAGTGTTGAGAAACAACAGTTGGAGATCGAATAGGCATAATGAAAACAAAAACAAAAAACGAATGAACGCAGAGCATGGTGAAGAAATGTACAGGTGAAAGCGCATGCCTATGTGCATAATTGAGTTGATCGAATTTAAGTGAAGGAATTTGGTGTGGTTAGAGTATTTTTAGCAATACAAAGAAATTAAAAAGTAGTAATAAAAAAGTAAAAAAGTTACAAAAACTAATTAATGAGGTACAAAAGAAAACAAAGCAAAACAGAAAAAAACAAAAAGTGTACTTCATGCCGGAAAGCATAGAGTATGCACACAGAAAATGCGAAAAAGTAAATGCACACAAAAAATAAAACAGAGTTACAGAATACTAGAATACACACTATTTTGTTCTGGACAGGTGAACGGTTGCTAAAGTTCAAAATTGGGAATTTTTTTCATGTAGGAGGTGTTTTTTAAGTTTCCATTTAAAGGTAAAGGTGGTTGAAAATTTAATATCGTCTGGTATTGAAGACCATACTTTTGGGCCAATAAATTTAAGAAAACATTTTCCTGAGGAAGAGTTAACTCTAGGTAAAAACAGGTTTTTAGAGGTTGCTAGTCTTGTGGAGTGATAATGAATTGATCTGAGTGGAATAAAATCTTAATCAAAATGATTTGGAAGCAGTTTGTTGTGATAAGAGTGCATGAATTTGCCTACTGAAAAGCTAATAGTTTGGGAAGGCATAAGATGTTTAAGTGCTGGAAATGTTCTTCTAGTGATCCCATGTTAGTTGGATTTATTATTTTTACAGCTTTATTTTGAAGCTTAATGAGAGGCTGAATGGTTGCCTTTGAAGCACGTCCCCAATTGAGGATTGAGTAATTAAGGTAGGGATGGTGAGTTATAGACAACTTTCAGTACAGGTGGTGTTGTATAAATGTTTAAGCTTGGATAGAATTCCACAAGCTCTTGATAGTTGAGTTTTTACCTTTTGTACATGAGGTTTCCAGCTTAACTTATTGTCAAGAAGGACACCTAGGTATTTTAAGTTGTCTTCTGGGAAATGTTGTGGTTATTTATGGTAACTTTAAATGAAGTAGGATTGTGTTTTCGAGAAGTTAATAGCATAAAATTAGTCTTACTGTAGTTAAGAGAAAGCTTGTTGGCTCTCAGCCAGTGGTCAATTTTACATAATTCAAGGTTAACAGTTGTCTGAAGAATATTAAAACAGGAATTTGACATATGGAGATTAATATCATCAGCAAATAAAGTAGTATGAAAAGAGGAAGCTTTTGTGATATCTTTAATGTAAACAAGGAAAAGTAAAGGAGAAATAACACTACCCTGCGGGACCTCGCAAGATGTCCTTTTGTATGAAGATTTAAATGCCCCTATCTTAGTGCATTGCATTCTATTGTGCAGAAAATTTGAGAATAGTTTATGAGAAACACCTCTGATACCATAGTGATAAAGTTAATCAAGTAAAATTTCATGGTCACAGCAGAGGGCTCACCGCAAACAAGATCAGCGTTATCGAGCAGCTAGCCTACAAGAACAAGACATTCCTCATCGTCCTACCAGAAACCCACTGCACAAATGCGGACAAGGTAATGATTCTCAACTTCTCACTAGCAGGGTCAGTCCTGAACAAGAATCACGACCTTGCCACGTTTGCTCACGAGCAGTTGGAATGGACGCTGGTCGACCAGTCGGCAATAGCAATCGGAGACTAAGTGGTTGTGCGTAGACGTCGCAGAATATAAGATAATTAATGTCAACAAATCTCCACGCTCGCGATTCACACCTACGGCCATTCCGGGAGTGACTGATTTACGCATAGGCCAAATAGACCATGGGCTAGGGTCTCGCACTTTTGGGGCCCCACGTAACTCCTTCCTATGACGACTCGTTATTAACTTAAAATTGCAAAACTGCGCAGAGGCATAACTTCACAAGTTAATTTGAAATGAGCGAAAATGCAAACGGCTAGACTCTTATCGGTACAGTAACAACAGGATAATATTATTTGCTAAGCTACATAAGATTAACAATACTGCTTTTCATCAGATTTCTGCAGTGTCTGGCGGTCATGCTTTGTTGCGAGCTTTTTGTCAATGGAAGATTGAACACCACGTAAGAAAGTGCTGTGTGAAAGGCTTGATACTGAGGAACATGGCTGGGCGCAAGAGACATCAAGGCCGCCTGTATGACAGTGGTTACAAGCAGTAGCGTAGCAAACCCCCAATTTTTTTGGGTCAAACACTTTGACTTTCAGCGAGCAAAAGTATTTGGTTCGGGACACTGCCTGTCAAAGAACAAAATGACAAGATTTGGTAGAAATTAGGATGGGGCCATGGTCTCTTGCCCCCTTTGCTACGCCTCTGGTTACCTGAAAAGAATGAAAAAGAAAGAACAGTAGTCTACTTACTTGATGTTCATCATCCACTGACCAAAAACTCGTAACAACGCAAGACCGCCAGATACCGCAGAACTCCGATAAAAAGCAATATTGTCAGTATTGGATGCTACGTTTGGTTGTTGCCAACTAGATTGCAGGCAAACAGAAATTTCTTGTTGAAGCTCTATATATGTTAGTTAAATCAGCTAGAAAGTTTCTCGTGAGTTTTAGCCTACTTGGAAAAACGAGTCTACATTGGGCTTACTTCATATGGTTAGCTGAGGGTGTTTCGACAATACTTCGCTGTGCAAAACTTGTCATCCTGCTGTTTACCATCATATAGCATAGAAAGAGTAACAAAACACTATATTTTGTATTGCTTGGAAAATGACAACTGAAAAAAGGCATAAATAAACCCTGTGTCCATTTAATGGCTTGTGCTTCTTTGGTGCATAAAATATGTGGTTACCGTAACAAGGAGTTTACGTACAGCTAATCAGATCGACAACTGAACGATATTTTTGAGAGCGGCAACACCAGTGCCATATTAGCTATGAGGCCCGTGGGGCACAGGCCTCAGGGCCCCTACAGTCAAGGGGCCCCCAACATGAAAGCTGGCATTCAATACATTTGTAGCCTGCCTACGCACTATCATTGTTACCCAATGTTCAATATAATAACATATTACAGGCGTTTGTGACATCATAGAAGAAGGGTATGGGATCTTAATCACGACACAGAGGAAAAGAGCAGGGCATAAAGTATGTTAAGATGGTACTGATCATGGTAGTCCAGCTACTTCAATAACAAAGGCTAACTTCGTAGTGAAGGTTGTCGTCCATGAGTGTTCTGAGAAAACAGTGTGCCTCGTACTTGATATTACAGCAGTGGTTCTCAAAGTTTTTGAGATCGCGTACCACCTGGTGTTTTTTAATGTTGGAGTGCACAGCCCTGGTTTCAGAATAACGTAATTTGCTCAAATGTGCATAAGACTAATATAGCACACAAACGAATTAGCGACATTAGTATAACACACGAACGAATTATAACACAGAAACGAATTAACAAAGCTTTTCGAATATGACCGGAAAGCTGCTCGCGTACCACCTGAAAAGCCCTCGCGTACCCCTAGTAGTACGCGTACCACAGTTTGAGAATCACTGGAATGCGGACATCACGAATTCAGGCCAAATGCGGCGGAAATACAAAAGTGGAGCGATTAAAAGGAAACTCAGAGCAGAGCAAGAAAAACGAGATGAGCAAATTAAGAAAAAGATGCCACGTCTCCTGACATATGGGTTTGAGACAAGCTTGATCTCCAACAATAAACGTAAGACTAAGAAGTCATGAGCGGATAAGAATGAGTGCGGTAAAATTAACGAAGCTAAACGCCGAAGTCTAGTCATCAAATTAGTGTAGCTGTAATTGAAATCGATGCCAGTGTTAACGTTTAACTACCACCCATTTGTCGCTGATGAGTATTGAGGGCGAACTATTACGGAAACAAAACTTTGACAAGCTGATACATAAATTTGCTTGCAAAAAAGCACGAAAAGTACTATTATAGTTTGAGTGTCTAACATGGGGATAAAAACTGAGAACTTTTCCGCATTCCTGAGTTTATGACAGGACAAACGATTTCAATTGCCCACTACATATCTACCCTTTCATTTGATGTTGCGGAGTGTGTATTTCGTGTGATGAACACGAGTATTATGGGGACACCATGCGACAACTTTTTCTACATGAAAATATGGGGGCCCTCGAACAATTGTGCCTCAGAACCCCTAAAAGCCTCATCTGGTACTGGGCAGCACGGTCCCGCATGAAAATGTGTATATCCGAAAAAAAAACTTACAAAAAATGCAAGAATCACGGAAATTTAACGAAGATAACCTGTGAACTACACGAAAGAGCTATAAATTCCAAGAAAAGATCGCATTGCCGTTTGTTCTTGAGAAGAATGTAGGAAAGGCTCTAGTTTCTGTTGAAGATCTAAGGCAATCGTGGAACCAAAGTAGGTACAACAAAAGATAGTTTTTGAAGGGGCATACTTTTATGTTTTTCAGACAAACGGCCCACCAGGTCACACCTGAGTGGGGCCCCAAAGCTAACATGGCCTAGAGCTCCGCACTCGCTAAATCCATCCCTGCATCCCGGTGCTATGAACTGGTGTGTTATAAATGTGATCTAATATGAACTGGTCTGTTATAAATGTGATCTAATATGAACTGGTCTGTTATGGAACGTGGTCTGTTATGAACGTGGTCTATTATGAACTGGTCTGTTACGAACGTGGTCTGTTTCAAATGTTCTGTTATGAGCGGTCTGTTATGAACAGGCCTGTATTGAACGGAGACCACCCATAATAGGCTCGTATTTTGCAGATAAAATTTTTTGTGTGAGCTTAACCAAAAGAATTGGGTCTTAACCATTGTCATTTCATTAACGACGATTATTTAGAGATTTTGTAATGAAATACAAATGTTAAAAAAATGCAGGAAATCAGTATCAAGCCTATCGCTCAGTTATGAAATCACTGTTGCCGAAGAAGCAAACCTGAGGCCGGTCAAGCAGTGCGCCGCGATGAATGTTTTCTTTCATTAGCGCGAATTGATAATCTTTACCATGAGTTTTGAATTTTTCTTAAAAATCATGCGCATCGTGCCTTTTTACTGGCCGAAATACGCATGCATAAGCCTTTCTGATGTCTAGACTTGTCAGTCTCCTGATGCATGGCGCATGTTTAGATTAATAACATTTTATATCTCAAAATAGGCAAATAGGCATAAATGTTAACAAATATAGGCTAAGTCCTAACCAGTGGCGTAGCTAGCCCAATATTTTTTTGGGGGCAAATATTTGGGGGTGACAAAATGTTTCACTTCAGGAGAGCAACAGTATTTTTGTTTGGGACCCCGTTTCTCAAAGCACCAAATGACAAGATATACTAAAAATTTTGGGGGGTATGGCCCCCTGGCGCTCCTCTGGCTACGCCTATGCTCCTACGTGGATGCAACATGGTTAACATCCATTATCCACTAACTACACTACACTGTTTTGGGACAAGCTTAACAGTGATTGCTAAATAAACTCTTCTAACTACACTATTAGCTCTATCTGGCTGTCCGAACAGCAGGCTGCGCAAATGTGTAACTTTGGTCGTAAGCACCAAAGGTATCTTGCTTCTGTGCAGTGCAAAATATGAGAAGATTACCCGGGCTAGCCATAATGCATTTTTTCACAACAATCACTACACAAAATATGTTGATCAAGTGAAAGTCTGACTTCTGGTCGTATACAACAAGGCATGTATAGGTAATTTCACATTCAACACTCCAAGCAATGAACGGTGACCCTTTGCGCTCAAGCCTCAAATACATTTGTTAACTCACAAACGAATCAAAAAGGATTAGGCGATGTCATCCTTGTTAGGTAACAGCGGCTGGTACTGCTCTATCTATAAATTACAGAATAGAATGTGGATTGATAAAAACCTCACTGATTTCTTGTGTTTCATATTTCAATTTTGGGGTTGAAGCTTTGTTTGGGGGGGCTAAACTTACAAAAGCCTCCCCGTGGCGACGAGACTGAATTTCGCCCCCCAGTTGAACTGGGGTATGGAGGGCGGCTGATAAGGCTCTGCATTTCAGGCAAGAGTCGGAACCTGGCTTGGACGAGTATAAGCCCGTGGCTGTGAGAATCTGACTGTTACGCAAATAACTGCTAGCTCCCACAGATTTAGAAATTATCTAAACGGCTGCGGCTCACCTGCCCCCTTCCAACGCCCATGTTTAGGGCTAGCTTTATCTGTCCAGTGGTTTGTCTGTCGTACGTTTTAAACGTTGTTTTACGCTTGTTCAAAAAACTCTTGGTGTGAACACATAATAGCGTTTATTACATGCTCTTATTAAAAATAACAACATTACATTTTACTAATTTAATTTTTACTTGGTATTTTTCATTTTGTGAGCAATATTTCAGAAAACTGAAACTGATCCTTTCGTACCTCTGAGCCTCATTGAAACAGGACAGATTTTGTGATCTTGCTTTGATGTGTATAGAAATGAAGAAACAGAGAAAAGCGACTTTGATGAAATCATAGACGAATTTGTTTCGATAAAGACACGGAAGGTTTTGATTAGCATGTTGTTTCAACACGAAAAGGCCGGATATGTTGATGTTTCGATGGAGTTGCGTCTTTCGAACACACGCAATACATGACTCGCAACAAATAGCTTGTTGTACCATCCAAATGTTTTAATTTTGAAAGAAATAGTCGTTTGCAGTTACGATATGTTGTGTGATTTTTTGTAAGATTTCCAATTTGATCATTCTGTACTATGTATAAATTATTGATAACGTTATTATTTGAATGTGTTGATATTCTTTGTAATAAAAATAAATGCGTATAGAAATATATTATGGTCCTGATGGATAATTTATAATTTTAGTTGCTGAAAAGTTTAAACGAAAAACAAACACATGTTTTCTGTTTCAAAATATTTATCTTCTTCATGCTTTATCTTCCGTAAAAATTGTTCCTGCATCTGGTATTTTAATTATTAAAATGGGTGCATATTAAAAAGGGGCGCATAAAAAAGGTGCGCATATTATTAAAAGGGGCGCATATTAAAAGGGGCACATAACATTGCCATGGGCGTCACTTTGCGTAGATATGCTGCTGATTTTAACCGTGTTTTGTCAGGTTTGCTGTTAAGAAAAGAATAAAATACGTCGTTTGTTTTTAGAAGAAATGAAAAGATAAAACTTATTTTGCATTTCTTGGACCCAGAAAAACTTAAAGAACCTTAAATGTGATTTTATCAGTCACTGGATGTTGACTGCAAAACTATTTTCAACCAAACTTGTTGGCAAGTTCACAAGGACGGGTGTTTCGGACAAATATTTTTACCTTAGATATAGGCAATTGTTTTCTTTTCATAGTACAGTAATTCTTCCTAATGCTGTTGCAGTTTTTGTTATTGTTTTCATAGCCTATCTTGTGCATTTATTGTTGCTGTTAATGCTGCTGTATTTCTCGTAGTTAACTTGTGTCTAAAACTTTTTACTTAGGATTACATTTCTGATGACTGATCTATTCTATAGGTTTTTATCATAGAACAAATTAAATTTCGTAACCCAACATATTTTTTCTTTTATTTTAGAAAAAGAAGCTTTCACGTAGATGAAAAAATCTGCTGTTTTTGTAAGGTTGTGGTAATGACATAAACAAATTTTTTTGAAAAACTTCCTTATGTTGCTGTTAGTCAATCAATGATGTTTTTCCGAGTACCAGAATATTTTACAGATTATGTCTGGCGCATATAATGTTACATTAAATTTAGAGTCTTCAGCCCCACCGGCCACCAATTTGGTTAATCCGATGCATCAATTATAGACTGTTTTCTGATGAATTTTACAAATTTTTGCAACTGCACAAGTGCAGAATCAGAGAATGACAAGCAAATCTCACAGTTATTTTTTCATTGGTTTTGATTTTATAGTTATTTCATTCTTTTTGGAACGTCGCCAAAATTTGAGGCTCACTAGAAACGTCAATGAACAATCATAAAAGTTAGAGCATTGGCAATCAAGTAATGAACAAAGGAAATTGAAATGTTATTTATGTGTTCATGCAATGAAGGTGTCGTAAGTAACAACAAAATCATAGATTTGCAAAAAAAGGAAAAACAACGGAAATGCGGAAAACTAAATGTAATGTTTAAGCTGTAAAAATCAACTTTCGCAATGGTAATGTCGCAATACCTTGTTCTGATACAATTATAATCAAAATATTCACTTCGCAGATATATCACACAAATCCAGTTTTTCAGAAAGCACTATTTGCAATTGACATTAAAGTTTTTATATAATGGGTAATTTTCAGTTTGCAGATGAGTAGATTCCTGCGATTATGCTTAATTCTTTCTCATCTCCAGGAGAATGTTTTTAAAACTTTTACGAGAATGTTTTTAAAACTTTTTTGCATGCGATTAAAAATTTCAATGCAAGGACAATTTTGGAAAAGTTAGAAGTTAACGCCGTGTTACGGTGTATTCACAACACATTAGATATGAAAAAATCACAATAAACCATTTAAGTAGATGAATGAAGTCTGTAATATTTATACAAGAAAAATTTGGTGTAGGTGCGTTGGTATCTAATAACTAGGGCAAGTTTTTGTTGCAGCAAAAACGTGACAAAGTTGCATTTATTTTCAACGAAAGTTGCTTTATGCGCAGTAAGTTGCATTTATGCGCACATTTGACTGCGAAAGACTTGACACAACCTAGTTTCGTTTGCGCGGACTTGGCCAAAAGCCAAGATTTTCCGCACTTCCACCTCTGATTGAGTTCGGGCACTGTCGTACTTGGCTGGGGTTGTAAAACTTCTCACTTGGAAACCAACTGTTTCGTCATAGATAACATTGAGACGCAGCTAATCCGTAATATAGCTCTTTTTCATGCAATCAAAGAGGATAGAACTAAACTGAAATAATTTTGTAGCATTTGTTTTAATTACACTTGTATTTTGCGCAATACTTGATAAAAATTGCAGTAAAAAGTTGCACGCAAAAATCGAAAATGTTGCAAAAAGTTGCAATATAAAATTCCTGGAAACAGCTCAAAACATTGAGCTACATATAGTTTGAGTGTTTAGGAAGCTGCAAAAAAAAGTTGCAAAAATTGCAAAAATTTGCCCTACTAATAACAACTAACCATGCTTACCAGAAAGTTATTCACCATAGCATATTCTTGTCCTAAAAACAAAGGCACACCGTAATCAGCTGGAAAATATGACCGATAGTGAGTGAAATTACAAGCGGGTATTTTTACAACCATGGTTTGCTGCATAACAATAGACTGACGCTCCGTAAATCTCACGTTGTTTTGTCTGGCGGTGAAAGCAAATGCTTATTATCGAGTGCCAGGTTGGCCGTTGACGCCTACTGTGATCGTGCACAGGTTTGAAAGCTTGCGATACAGAACTCCGAGAGCCGAGCGAGACTCTTGTTCAAGAAAACAAGAACCTGCAGTGATTTAGTCTTTATTTGCAGTAATTTTGCCGATATGTTAGCGCTGGAAAGATAATTACCTGAACTTCTGAGCTGTACGGTTTTGAATTGCAGCTAGGCAACCAGATATGAGAAGAGCAAATTTGATTAGACAAAGCACAGTGGGACAACACTCAGCGTACCGTGATCAAAACAGCCTGTCTCGTAGCAGTTGCGAAACATGTAGTGCTATCCACAAATTGTGGAATGAGAACGCACATGGTTGTGACAGCTAGCCTCAATGACAAAACAAGTTGTTAATAACCAAAGCGCTCACTTCAATGTAATAAATCCTTTTTTTAAGTAGACAACAGCGAAAGGGCGTCAACCTCCGGAAGCGGAGGTATGCTTTGCTCAGCCTCTTGAATTGACAGACAGTGCTTGTCAAGTGTTTGTGGTAAGGGATTGGTCCCGTGCTACAGACTCACACTTACAAGTAAAAGCATTTAACTCAGCGCAACAGAGGAAGCGCGAGGTGCTGTGTCTGGAAAGCCAAGCAACATGTGTTAAAAGCAGCGAATACATGGTTTGAAGATAAAATATCTGATAAGGCGCGATTCAGGATCTACAGTTATGGATGAGAATTATTTATTGCCACCGGCCTACTAGCTGCAAGTTGTACGGTACAACATATTTGTAGTTTAGTGCACATGTTGTAGGTGATGGATAACAGCTTGAATCACACTTAATTTGAGACAAGAACCATAACAGCAAATTTCCGTGTAGCTCAGCAGTACTGATTCGGTCTAGAATTACAGCAAAGCTTATTAGAACCAAAATTTGTGACTTCAGCCTGGAACAAATAATATTGATCAGAACGTTTCACTTTCTGCAGGACTGCCATCTGGAGTTAAAAATTTTGCAGCCTGTCGTAAAATGTCACCTCCTGGATTGTAACATCAAGTAAGAATTTCTGAGTAGTACAAGGCGGCTAAGTCCGGGTCGAAACAGAAATGTTGTAAGCAGGAACTTTCATTTTATAGCTTAGCTTGTTGTCTACCCAAAAGCCGAGAAATGTCGATGACAAAACTGCAGGTTCCTGGGAAACGCACTGGAGAACGTCGAGCTTCTCTACTGAGTAAAGGTACGATTGGTATCATGGCGAATGAGGCGTGAATTACAGTAGTATGTCCAACATGTTTGGGGTTTCAAAAACCTGTGCACAGCGCGGTTTTCGATGAGACAAAATAATGATCAGAAACCGTGTAATATGAAAAGAAACGAAATCAGTACACATTCAAACAAAGTTTGGTTTTCACAACAAAAGTAGTCAAAATCCAAGAAGATGAATTTATTGTTTTGCTTAACTATTGCCAATGCTTTTTACAAAATTTTTATTTCGCAAAAAGGAAAAAAAACCAGCTGTATCAAACAAGTACTCGTCATAAAGCTGTTGTTATGAAGTTACTCGAACGCCAAACCAACTTTTTCTTTACAATCAATTATTTGAAACGGAAAAATATTTTGAAAAAATAAAAAATAACCAATCTGAAAGATGCTAAACTTGACCGGCTTCTCTATCAGTTTTTACAGCGTTTTCTGATGCCCAGTGAAATCCAAACCAATATTTAACGACGTAGATGTGAAGAAGATAACCGGTGTACTTACTTATTCAAAAGCAAGCAAACTAAATTGAAAAAAGTGTATGCTGAAATATATTTGAAACTGGTGTTTTAACAATAATTTTATTTTGTTATTTAAACGCATTCATACACATTATTATATAACACAACCTCACTAAAACTGTAAATTGCGATTCGTTGGAAATAAGTGACGTGGATGCGGTTTGTCACAAATGGCCACCCGCTTGCCAGCCGTCATTTGAGTCAGTCTTTCGATTGTTGCTATTGTAGGGTTTGATTTACTTTGCTACACCGCAAAGTCCTTTATGCTGCCACGCCAAAATACACCTTCGTTTCATCAGCCATCTTATGAACCACGAGATCAACTGAATCGGCATCTTCTCGCATTGGAATAGCTTCTTGTCGTTTGTTGCTATTAATAATGCAAAGTTTGTATGAGCCACGAGTTTGATTTGAACTGAGTGGTCGTTATACGATAGTCAACGAATTTTAACAGCCAGTTGCATGACAACGAATTTTGCCTTTATTGGCGACAATTATAAGTAAACATAAAAAACATCTGCGCCTCCATTACCTGAAAAGGAAAGAATAACCAGAAAGAACAACTTATAACTGCATCATCAATATAACAAAACCTTTCAAAGATTATTTATGGTTTAATTTGAAAATTTTCGCATCTTTCAGATGGCTTTAAATAACCACGAGCAGTTTTGTGCGTTGGTGAAGTTAAAAGGTCTAACCCAATTTTGTGTTCCACAACTTCAATCTTGAGATCTTCTCCAAGGGGGCTGATGTTAAGAAAACTTAAAACTTACACGTGAACAAATAGCATAGTCTTTATTAACCCTACTCCAACTCAATCGTAACTTCAAAAACTAGAGAAAATTTGCTGTGCATTTCTGTAGTCCGTGTTTATACCAACCCGTATTTTATGTCATCACCACAACTTATTTGTAAGTAACACCGATATCTGATTTTAAAATCATGCAGTTAAATTGAATGGTATAAGTTGAACTGCCTGTTGTTGAAAATAAAAGCAAGCGGAAAGCAGAATGACAGCTGTCGCTGGCCAGTACCAGCAGCACACGTTTATTAATCGCAGCGGAGCATCTCCCGTTCCGCAAACAGTTGTAAGCAGTCCATTGAGTAAACACGGAGATCGAACACGACATGTGAAGTTTGCTCCGTCTGCAGTATCTGCTGCTGGTGAACTTGCTGTCGATGATGCTGATATCAGTTATAAACCAGGTAATCGAACTACGCGTTGATGGCAGTTCATAGAACTATAGACATTTTTCTTCTAATCAAATGCTTGGCTTGAAATTTCGAACGCATTTCTTGAATAATATCTTTCCTCTATCAAATGCATTTCTGCTAAAAATCTTCCAACCATTCTTCGTTATCAAAACGAAATGTGGATAAATTTTAGTTTCGTCTGTCCGTCCAGAAACACTTGTCAGGATAACTGAGTATAACTAATTTTGCTGGTTAATGTTGTTTTCTCATCTGATAAAAAATAAAAATTTTCTTTTCCTTCATCTGCTAATTGTCTATGATTTATCAAACATGCTGAATAGCAACTGAAGTTCCACGTTCCCCCGTTTTCTCAGATTAACTTTATTTCTTGGAGTGAACATCACCCTCTGGTAAGTACCAATAATAATCGAAAACTCTGATTGCAAAGCCCGTTGCTTTTGAGATTGAATTGTTATAAACTTTGTGTTTTTCCTATAGTCATGACTTGATCAGATCATCAACAAGCTCAAGAAAAAGAGTTAAAAACTGAGCACTGAATTTCGAATACAGTCGTTATTGAGCAACCAGCCAATCAAAAGAAAAAACAAGATAAAACTTTCCTTCAACAGATGACACCTGCGAAAAATTCACGTCTCTGTTCTGTATCACGATGTGATACCTCAAGCCATAAAATGTCATCAAAACAGCACTAATGACAATAGTCCCAATAAAAGCAATGCAGCTCCGACTGTCGAAACATTGGCATATTTTTCCCAACTTGAACCATCAAAATACCATTTGATGTTGGGAAACCAATTCTAAACTTCGTAAAAGCAACGTTATATCGTGGTTCTTCCATATCAGTAAATGTCTGGAATTTTAGAAGTATTGGCATAAAAGACAATTCGATACGATTAAAATGTATACGGTTGCACACAGATAGGCTGTCACTGATGACAATAATTTTTGTAACAACTGGTCACTGCAATAATTGCAATCAATACCATTGTTCTCGTGTGCAGCATATTTTGCACTTGTTGTTGAGTTTTTTGGAAGGTCTCAAAGAAATTCCCAGTTTCCCACCAGCAAAAAAGTTTGTTATTTTCTTCCTAGTGCTTGGTGCGTGTGATACTATCCAACCAAATGTTTTGGGCAAAGAGATGGGAAATTTCCAGTAGAGGTGTAAAGTTATTATCTCTCACTTTGAGAGTAAGAACTGGTATGCCACCATCAGTCCTTGAGCAATTTGGTGGCTTTTCTGTGGTGTGCACGATCTGCCAAATAGTATACCTGCAAACGGTTGTTTCGCTATTTCTTTTTTTATGATAGTGCCAACCAGCGCATTGATGTCGGTCAAACGCCCTGATTCACTGAAGTGCGTTGTGCAAAATAGGAAACGGTGGAAGTCTTTCACAATTATATTCAAGCTTAACGAGATAGGCGAAAACTGGATGAGTTAGTTTTCTGTAGAGTATTCTTAGCAACGTGGAAAATCGAAGTGTTGGAAACCTATTGGGCCTACTCTGAAATTCAACAGAAACCACAGTTTTATTTGCAGTACACATGGGAACTGAAATGAAACGGATGGAACTCAAAGCCAAAACAATGCAAAACTGTTTAGAAATTGATGCCCATACCATACGTTTGTTTTAGTGAAATGTTCTTTTGTTTTATGTACCGAGCTGTGGATATATAAGTTTCTCTTATATCTAGATCAGTGTTTTTCAACCTTTTTTGCATCACGGACCACTTTATGCAATAAAAAAATTTTGGGGAACACCAAACAAAATTTTATAATCACAATTATGATGTTTAGTTCTGTTTTGGCTCTTTTAATTTATTAAAATT
>Ga0210059_1004060_pt1 | contig 23563 bp, 14 predicted proteins | sample Ectturendosymbi2_FD_188042 | JGI IMG/M metagenome (GOLD analysis project Ga0210059, IMG submission 188042) | Ecteinascidia turbinata endosymbiont from Florida, USA - Sample 2 (SPAdes) (version 2) | ecosystem: Host-associated > Tunicates > Ascidians > Unclassified | place: Key West, Florida...
ATTAGTCCAAGTTAATGTGTTGTTGCATGATTTGATTACTGTACTTAAAATTTGACATAACCAACGCAGCACGTCATCACAGCAGTGTGCTTCAAACGTTAACAGCTTCATTGCAACACGTGGACGTAGTACAAGTTCTGAATTGCGTCCGAAGCAGATGTCAAAAGTTTCAAACGTTGCTACAAGTCTGCAGTATTTTTTGAATTAGAGTATAGCAGTATAGCGTGATCAGTGAAAAAAACTTAATAAGCGAGGCTATGTTTACTCAAAATTAGGGTGAGTCACGTGTATGACCCCGCATGCTAGATATACAGTAATTCAGAATTCTTAGTTTAACGCATTCCAATTGGTGTGCACGAAACACAATCAAACGGGTAATGTCTTAGCAAATGACGAAACTCTTTAGAAATAATTTCATTAAATCAAATTGCCATCAATTGGTAGTGCAGACTTTTTTCAAATACGCATTTCCACGTACTTATTTACCATAAATAAATGCTTATCATCACGAGTAAGTTCTACTTTTCCAGAATCTGGCATATTAAAATACTTACTCAAACTAAGCCGAATTGGAGTGGACACTTGGCAAACAATCGTCCAGAGTGATTTCAGAGACAAGCCCGTGCTTGATAGCTGCAAAACAAACTCTTGCAAACCTGCCGCGTCGCCAAAAAACTGTCTTTTCCCAGAATTATCCCATTGACAAAACGTCAAGCCCTCTATTGGTTGCGTTGCATCATTTGACCGACAAACAACAGTTAACAGTGATGGATGGCTGGGGCAATTCGCAGCACGACCGGTTTTGAAATATTGCCTTTCAGAGCTGAGAAAATGCAGCGCAAGGTAACTCAAAAGCAGAGTTGAAAACATTGTTTTCTAAGATGACCAAAATAATACTCGCCATTTACGATTGGATACAACATCGCTTTACGTGAAGAAATTGTTTCCGGGTTTCTGGCGATGACCTTCATGAAAGAATCCGTGATACGGCGTCACGCATCACCTCTCCAAAGGTCCGATAGGTTTCACGGAGTGCTTGAAGGAGGCCGATATGCAGAGCATTTCCAAGGAAACATGTAAAACTACAAGTGTCTCATGCCCTTGGCCTTTGACAATTTCTTGAGATGTCCAGAAAGCAAGACTAACTTTGTTTGTGCTCGTTGAGAACGCGTTTGCAAGATTTATGCACATTAATAAAATAATAGGGATTCGGACTATTTTCGTAACTCCTATGAAAATTTCAGGTCGTCGTACAAAACCAAAGCAGAGACCACTTGCATGCAGCAATACACGCCTTTGAAAAAATACAAACCTTTTTAACAGTAGTTCAGCAGGGACTCGATTTCTCTGATTCTAGGGACCCGATGACAATTTTCGCTGATTCTAGGGACCCGATTTTCAATTCTTGGGACCCGAATCGGGTCCCTAAAACGCCTTAAAAAACCTGCAGTAGTTATAAACACAGAAGATGCTTCTTACAGTGCTCTGTTCTGCAACCTAAAAAAAGCTAATCGGGAAAGTTATGACTGACCATGGAAGACTACTGGTCTTTTTCTATATAGGTACAGCTCGTGTATGTGGATCAGCACTTACGCCATGTTTTGACTTAGAAGAGAATCTAATTTCAAAGAATCTGAAAACAGAGGATTTAACCAAGCCCTTCACTATCTTTAATCAGCTTATTTCTACAGGGCAAATGCATAAATTAACATACAAAAAAACTGTGGAAAAGCAAGATTGGAAACAAAAATTTAAGTAAGAGAAGCATTATATTTTTTTAACTATTCGTGCTTGGAAGAGGAAGTCTCGTTAAAAATGCACAACCAGGACATTCAAATACATAAGTTTGTTAATGCATGCCCGTTAAAAATTGTCCTGTGCTGCCATAAACATTTTAACAATTTGTGTTATACAGATATACAGCAGACTCTTTGTGAATTCAGGTAAATTCCCATTTTTGTTGCCCTATAACAAGTACTTCTATTTCTATTCTCTGCTGTCCTGCAGACTTCTTCAAAATTCCACATCGTTTTAGTTTGATACGAAGAAATGAAAAAAAACGCAAGTGGCATGAGCCAGAGCTTATCAAGTTGGGCTCCGACCACTAGCAAACCTGAACCTGTTCAGTTTTGTGCGCGGGCATTGTGGCACTTATCTCGTTTAGATTTAGTATTTACCCAGCTGCTTCTAATCGCCATGTCAAATAAAAGATCAGCTGCACCACCTCACAGAAGGCGACATGGTATGAATGCTGCGAACGTGATGGAGCGATGAGTTGATGGCGATCATCCTCTGCAGCTTTGTACTTTTTCTGCTGAAGTTAAATCCAAACTTTTCAGTGATAATCACCATTTTGCCACTTCTGTGCAAGGAAACTTTTTTTACGTTTTGGAGGAATGTTAGGCAACCAAGAAACTCTTGACCCGCTTGAATTGGAAGTGTTGGCAGGGGTAATTAGCTGATGGTACTGTTGTGCAGTTTACGAACATCGAAGACAAACAGTCTGGTTACTAAATGCCAAGCATCAGATATCTGCGAAGCATCTGCTAAAGCATCTTTTCTGAAGCTCCTAACCCACTCCCCTCTTCCCGGCGGCCGAAAACCACACCCGATGTCTTTTTCCGCCAGAATCTACAGTGACAAAGAACCGAATAGGCCAGCCTGAAATTAGTTCAGCGTGATACGAAACGTCCGTAGGAAACAGCACATCTCTTTTCCCACTTGCTCTGTACTCATCAGAGACAGTCTTGATTTACGCGCACTCATGTGTATTTAGAAGTTGCTTAAAAATTGATCAAAGGCGAGCACTGGTAAGCGGGATGAGGTTTGTGGCGTCGGCTTGACGTGATGCTCATTTCAAAAGCAGTTGCGACGTTTCCATAAATTAGATTCTCTGCTTGAGTCAAGATATGGCGCAGGTGCAGAATGCGCTACAGTTGTTTGCGATCTGTCCTCAAGGAATGTTTTAATCAGACGAACCCAAGACAATAGTTTTGTGTGTCCCTACGTGTGATGCCGACTTGGCCGTACGACATTGTTGGCCCTTCTTGCTCGACCCACGTGCAAGGCACGTTTAGCAAAAAGCGAGTGATTGCGCCTAGTTTCTTATAAAGCTGAGTCAACACGTCGATGCTAAATTATAAGATTGAGACCACGGTAAAAATGAAGCAAAACTATAATGCTGATTTTCAGAAACAATTTTTTAATTACAAGCAAGTCTGGTCAAAAGACAACGGAAGTTATTCACAGATGTGCGTGAGGAAAGCATGGTAGTGCGCGAGCTTAGACTGGTCCGCGATTTATTGAGTCACAATTTAATATCGCATACGACACACAGGTGTGTCAAAGCGCTTATTAAAAACAAGAAAGCATTCAAGCTTCTCCAATCTCAGAACTCTGTTACTCATTTCTTTGCCTGCAGAGCCGCCGGGCCCCTGCATAAGAGCTTGCGATTGCGATGGAATTAGATCTTTGCTCCACAAAAAGTCTCCTTTGAAAGTCCTGTTTCAGTAACCCAGAATGTTTCTTTCACTTTAAGTCACTGCTTACACTTTATGTCTGAAAAATGGTTCGACTCCTGTTTGGAAAATTAAAGCGTATATGCTGAAAATCCATGCCAGCACCAGGTCGTTCGAAGAAGTGAAACTTCTGTAATCTACTTTTCTTTCATTCAACCCTTTGAAAAATTGGCTTTAATGCTTGTTTTTCTACAACCTGCGTATTACATCGTATGCAGGAGGAGATGAATACGAAAGATATCTTGCATTTTTTAACTTCTTGCAATTTTTAACTTTAAAAAATGTAAAACCCTTCGTGAAACCCACCACCAATGGTGCCATGGCACTTCAGTGTGCATGAATCAATATACTCAAATGATTAGTTTCATCTTTTTTCTAAGCTGATAAAAAGGCGAAAAACATTTATCGTTTATTGAGAGCTTTCCATGTAAGAACAAAAGTGGTTAATGTTGGGACATTTATCAATAAAATAAGTGAACGCCAACATATGCACTTTATTGTCAAAGCTCTTAGATTCGCCCTGTTGTACCACAAGTATTGAGGGTTTGAGGTTTGTTGTGGAGATGTTCCTTTATTAAGGCAGATAAATTCGTAATCTCGCCGAAATGAGTTGTTGCAGAGAGGAATTTGCATAATTCCTGTTTGGTTTCATCACCTAACACGGTTTTAGGAGCTTTCCTAAAAAAGCAATGATATGATATTAGCTTTGTATATTTCCATTTTATACATGATTCAACCAACGTATATATTTAACCGAACCAGGATGTATGGACGTAATAACCTCCTGGATTGAATAATAGACGCATAAAGCTGAGGAACGGTAAGGTATTGGACTCAAAACAAAGGAGACTTTACGACCATATCTCTTGCTTTTGAAGTTGATCTAAACAGCTGTCACGTAGACAAATCTCATATACGCCATCTCCAAAAATTCGTGATACAACAAAAGAGGGTCCTGGCAAATTATTAAAATATACAGCACAAAAGAGGTTGTATGTTTTTATAATATACATCCTTTTATCCACAAATAAATCGCTCGGGCCTATGCACTGAAATTGTCGACATAAATATTCCGCAGGTTTTCATTACACTTTCAAACTTCTTGACTGCACAGTTAATCAGTTCAAGTTTTTTTTGATTTGTGAACTTCTGCTTAAATGCCAGACACACTTTTTCTGCAAATTAATGAAGCATATACCGCATAAAAATTATTGCGCTTTGAAAAATAGTCGCCATGCCCCATTTTGGATAATTAACGTCTAGCAGGAAAGTATAAACAAATCACGCCTAGCAAGAAAAATGTTAAGTATTTATTTAAGATATTAGCAAAAGTTAATAGAACTTATCACAACTTTGTTGGAACAAAAGAAAAACAAGCACTGAAGGTCACTGCTTCCTGCGAAAAAGCTACAGTTCTCTAAAAAATTGAGCGATTTTTGACGGACAATAAATTTTGCTTCATGTCAAACCTGCTGAGGATGTGAAGTCAAGGTGACTATGGTCGGATTACATGTCATTGGACAACAATTTCTCTGGAGCTCTTCAAAACTTTCCCAGTGACCAAAACAAAAAGCAAAATGTTCGGAACGGGCGTTTCTTTAAATTTAAAAAACTCTCAGATGTGCTATAAAATGCACCGATTTTCATTCATGTAAAAAATGGAAGCTTCACATCCTCGCCCAATATTGAAGCGAATGGAAATACAGAAACAAATGCATTTTCGTATAAAATCATTCTTTATCTGCGGCTAAAATCCACTTGTTTTTCTTAAACACTGTCGTTTTTTTCCAGTATTTCCTTCAATGCGAACGTTTTTCAAGTTGAAGTATATTTCAAAACACTACGGACTCTTTAGCCATTTATCAAGATAACAATTAGAGAGCCTTAGAACGATCACGATATAACAGTGCTTTTTCACTTTACCATAGCGATACAAGTGCACCGATCAATATCGCCGAACTCTTGACCACATGCATGTTGGGTCGTTCTGTCACGCCACGCTTGACAGCGACTTTGCAAGCAGGTACCCTTTTAAGAGGCTTCATGAAAGTCTCTGTAGAAAAATGTTTTCGTGTATTGGCTCATCTCCCATTCTGCTACCACTTACAGAATCCAACTAAAACGCTGGGTTAGCTGTTGCTGAACGATAAGATCGTCAAACCCATTTACCTCCACTATGGCTAAGCCGAGACGCGACTTCTTCGAGCACGCTTGGGCGTGCTCAAAAAAGGCATACGGGAAGTTAAATCGCCGAAACAGAGCAAACCTTCGTCAAACAAAAATTGCAGCCATCAATAAATGTTTTTTCTTTTCGGTTAGGTTGCGCCCTTATTTGGCTGAAAACGTAACCGTTGTTAGCTATCGTGTTCAGAATCAGTCAAAGTTCAACTTGCAGGTGCAATGTTGAAAGCATGTCTGCTAAAGCTGTCGGGATCGACAGTTGTGTTACATTGCCGCAATGATAGAAACAGCCGCCCAAAAGCTGGAAGCCAACATGGGTTGTTCATGACGTACTTTGTGGCGAACCATGGCCGCAACCAACTGAAATTGTCGGGGGAAGCAAAGTGATTGTAACTCGTACCTAACAAATAAAAAATCGTTGGCGTTTTCAATATGTTTTTGAGAATTCCGGAGGGTCAACTGCCCAGTTTGCCCCCCTCCTTGGTTGCGGGGTTGTAGTGAACACTCTGTCACGGTCAGCCAATGGTAATTGTTTCAAGCGAACAAATGAAAAAGATGAGTTGATGCTCGAACAAGTACATTTCCACCAGCAAGGCATATAGTGGTCTTTGGAAAACCATCAGCAGTCAGCACTAAAGATCTCTTTTCTCATTACGTCAAATCGACAAAACTCTCGCTACTATGGCTGCGACCAGCTCTCCACGCCATCCATACACCCACTGCGCGGTTGTGTCAATACACAGTAGTTCTGCAAGCAAGTTTCCCCGTTCACTGTTACTGAACTGGGCTGTCTTTTGTTTGTTTGCTTCTAAGTAATTAACCACGTGCTAGTTTGTTTTCAATACTTGTTCTTGTTTTTCCCGTTATGGTACTTTCCTGCCTAATAGAATACCCGTTGCTGGATTTTATTTCTTTTTATATGGTATACAGATTTTTTGCTTAAGTGAGTTTCAGTAAATTTTAACTGTTCATGCATTTTGCAGAGATGATTGTGCCTACATATAGTACCTACACACTTTCCGGATGGACTCTGGAAAATATATCAACAACAGTGATGAATGCCAAAAAGAAGGAAGAATTGTTCCATCAAAAATAGTTGACTTGTCTATACTTGGCACAAACGTTTAATTGACAATAATTTTTCTGCTGAAAATTTCATAAAATTGACGACAAACAGGCCCTTATGTTGGTGCCGCATCAAAAAGGAAGGGAATGCTGTCCTTCACTTTTTTGAAGGAACGATGCTCATCTCAGTTTCCACAGAATACGTCACTGATCATTGTTGACCAAATCTTTGCTGTGAAAGACAACATTTCCGAATTGGACAAGTATCTTTCTTCAAATTCAAATGAAATTTGGCAGTTTGTGCATTGGATCAATTTTGCGCCGAAGTTATAAAACGTTTTACCAAGAAGAATGCTCAAGAAAATTTAGAAAAATATCACGGGATCAAAAAGATCAAAAAACCTTGTGTTGAATGAATAAATTTACCATTACAACGTAAAATTAAGCTTGCAAATGAAATCTTACTTGCAGTGAGCTTCAAATGGTTCATTAAAACTGGAAACGTTAAAAAATGTTATGAAGCTCGAGTCGTATAACTAGTTCTTGACATATATGTTTACTACCTTGCGAATGTCAATAATTTCAGTGCAAACAGAAAATTAGTCCGAATTTGAAAAACGTAACTCCGGCCAGGCCCACAACCAGGGGGGGAGCAACTGGTCAATTGCCCGATGAAATTTTTGAAAACATGTTTAGTTGTTAGGTACAACAACAACTTACAATCATTTTCCCCCAAAAAATAGTACAACAACAAGTAACAATCATTTTGCCCCCCCAAAAAAATCAGCTGGTTGCGGCCCTCACTCAGGCAATGTACTACTTCAGGATTTCTGAAGAGGCAACAAAAAAGAACACGAAGCTGCGGTGTGCTGGAATTAGCGTCGCAGTTGCATATAGGCTTGAAAGCAGATTTAATATTTAGAAAGAAGGTGGAAAGATTTTAAGGCAGAAAGGGTTTTGTAAACGCTCTTATGTGGTGCACTTTGCCATATATGGATTTTGAGTCCAAAAACCTATATTTTTGCTTATTTTTGGAAAGATGCTTTTTTGAGACCTTTTATGTTTCGCTTGTACTGTAACTAATGAACAGCCATACGCTTTTCCTCTACAAAGATGTTCGGCTTGTTAGAGTTTGCCTGTGAACACTGCTTTGAAAAGCAGTGTTTTGGGTGCTTGTGTTTTGAATAGAGAGGTGATTAACATAGACGTCACCTAAAATATCTTTACTACTGTATGCAGTAAAGTCTATACAGGCAAATCAAAATCTACGCAGACAATTAAAATCTGTACACAAAAATCCTTAAGACTCTCTGGGAGTATTTGTGTTGAACGGAGATGTTTTCATTGGACTGAAATCGCACAGTGTAATGTTTAACCAAGTTTTTCATTTCCTGTCACATATCACAAGTTGCAAAAAGTCTTTCAAAAATCTTTCATCGGCAAGTCCTCCGCATTTACGGCAAAAAGCAGTATTGCTTGGTCTCTGCGCAGAAAGACAGCCACCGGTCTTCAACTGTGATCACTGATCACATATGTATTTAAGTCAGTAGTCATGTAACTCTCTACAGAAAAAATGTTCCTACGTGGTAATAGTCTTGAAGTAATCCTGTTTCTTTCATCATGAGATTCACAAACACAACACGAAGAAAAAGCACGTCTGATCCCAGATTTTGCAGGATGTATGCATTTATCGCAGTCGAGTTTTCTCAATACACTTCGCAAAAATGATCGGTTTTTCATTGCAAATGTAACCATTTCTTGAAGTTCCACATTGGTGGATACCATTTTGCATTTCACAAAAGTCTCCAATTCTGTAATATTCTTGTGTATCGAAAGTGGCGTGATTTATGTGTGTGACCAAAAACCTAATCTGCTATCCAAACTACATCGTTGTTTTCTCATTTACAACCGAAGACTTGCTGCACACGAGTAACCTTGCACTTAAGGTTAATTCACTGAAAAGCACCACAAATGATTTTTCGTGCTCAATCACAAGTGTTCAGCAGGGCAGTGACGCAGCCAAAATTTATGGTTCGGGGAGAAACAAAACCTGTGACTTTCTGCAATTGCCCAATGAGCAAAAACATCACGAAGTTTTCTAGTTTTTCACTGAAAAAAGTCAGGAGCACAAAAGTGTTATCAGCTCTTTTCCGCACACAAATAACTCTTCACCGACAGCAAAATTCACCTAAACCCAGGGGTGTAGTGCTAAAAAGAGTGGTGTGGGAACGGCGTTCCCAGGCGCATAGCCAGAGGGAGCAATTGTCCCCCCTAATTCCGAAAAGTTACATCAAAAATTATGGTTAATCAAGCGTTTGATGTGTAAACCAAAGAAATACTTCAGTGCAAATCAACGAATTGCTTAAAGAAACCTATCGCACTTCGGCGTTTAGTTGAACCTGATCAAAGCAATATGATTTACCCCTTGTCCATGATTAATCACATGTTGTGCATGATGTAAATGACAGAGAATTCATATCATGGTTGACCTTTACCTGAGGTTTAATCTCTGTGTGGAAGTTGTTGGTAATGCGATACAAATTTGCATCTAACCGTTTGTAAGCAATAACCGCAAGAAAAAACAAGGAGTAACGGTTATCGCAGCTGTTTCTGGCGCACCAGCTTGTTGTATCCCACCTAATGGTGATGCACGCTTCATTTCAAGGCCATCGCAAAAATTCTTCTCTGGGAACTCTGGAGTGCTGTAGAGTTTTAAAACTATATGCGTGCATATGGCGGCAAGATACATTTTATACGCCTTGAAGCTCAAACTTTGACTTTTGAAACTGGATTGCTGCTGGACCAAGAAATCTGTAATGATTAAACATGCATTGTGACGGTTCAATCACAATTATGTGGAACCAATGTTTTCATTTGTGATTTCCCATTAAGTTTCTGGCGAGTAAAAATCAGTCTTGTCAAGTAATCAAAGTCCGACCTGCCCAGCGTCTCAAAGTGTTTCAACTTTTAATCTGCCTTAATTGACACCCTATCCTAGAGTAAATTTGAAAGTATTCAGCTGCAATGGGAAGAGTAAGTAGCAAAATCTAACGTAAGTGGGACGATGACTTTTATTTTGTAAGTGCCGAGGGTAACACTGTCATGACTTACAGATAGCTTGCAATCTGCTTTCTCGATAAAGCGTATGTGACTCAAACGAGACTAAATTGGATTATTTCTCCCCGATTGAATTTTGACATTTAACCACTAATGGATTTTATTAAAGACATCAAACTGTTACGCTAGAATGGCTAAATCAACCAACCCACTGTTGTGCTACTCTGCGGCGACTAGCACAGTCCCAACTCCAAGTCCCCTAAATTGAAATATGAAACAATGAAAAAAGTAGAGTTTTTGTCAAATTTTTGAATGTTAAGCCCACCTGCACAAATGTAAAGCCCCCAATTGAGGAATTTCTGGCGACGGTTCTGGACAAATATATTTCTTGGGCTTACTGCAGAGCCGTGATGATAACCGACTGTGGCTTCGTTTTGGCAAATACATAACTATTTTCACACTTCATGTACACCGACTGAGTCAAACATATTACGTTTGTTTAGAGGACATGTGTAAATATCCTCAATTTTCAGTAATGTGTTTATCATATGTGTGACTCATTTTTTAAACTCTAAATAGCTAGCTAAATACCTAATCTTTTCTGGGAAGCAAGCTTAGTGCAAGCAGTCTACACAAACGCTGTGGCAGTAGCATTTAACGACATAAAACCAAACATTTTTCAAACGCGTTGAGAGACTCTAGCGGTTACGTTTATCAGCTGCACACGTCAATTAGTTGCTGAAGAATTGGTCGACAACAGGATCTACGTCCTATATGTGCGTAAGTTTTGTAGAAGGCCTACTTCGTGAGTCGGTGTCTTAGTGCAAAGTCGCGACCAGTGATGGACTTTCGAGACTTGGTCTCGGGTTAGAGACTCGTCTCCAGACCCATTTTTGCAAGTCTCGTTCTCAAAAGTTTCAGTCTCGTCTCGGTCTCGAAGGCTGCCGGTTTCGGTCACAAGCCTACTGTTTGAGAATTTTAATACTGCAACGATATGGCATAACAAAATTTCTGTAATTCAATGTGCATTTTGTCTGCTGTATCTGCAGGTGAGAAACGACCAAAGCAGGTAGGAAAAATGCCAGAAATTCGAAAAAAATTCAATTTCGAAGTGGTGATGACATTTTTTGGAAAATTTTAGAAAAATATTAGCATAATCCACAAATTTTCAAGTCGCGGTATCGATCTCGAAACGCACGTCTCGAGTCTCGGATTTTTTATGAAGTCTAGGTCTCGCCGTTTTGACCAGGTCTCGGTCTCGCAGTTTCGGTTTCGACTACATCTTTGGTCGCTACTCGGCTTTGGTTGAACGTATGTGTTGGTGTACATCAAAAGGGTGTAAATATAAAAAGCGCAAGCACAATCTCGGCCACGATGACTTCTTGATCAAGTGCAATATTGGCTGCAAAAAGCATATTGCATACCGTTCACTTACAGCATAGAGATTTTCACAAGCGCTTTTACAGTGAAAGTTTTACGAGCAAATGGTGGCTTTCATCCAAAGTCGAAACTTGAACTTCACTAAATACAAACTTTTCAAACTTGCCAGTTCAATGAAAATGGAATTTATTTTCCGGCTCAAATCTGAACACAATTGTTCAGAAAAAGAACACAAGACAAATGCACGTTTATTGGATGATGCTTTGAAAATAAGGGGCGTTAAATGTTGAAACTTGGTTGTTGTTTGCACCCCATATCAAAATTTCTGGCTACGCGCTTGGGCTTTCCACACCAAATATGAAGGAAGACGACAACAAACAAGAATTTTCGCATCGGATCTTCCTGTTTGTAGACTTTTTGGCTAACTGTATACTTTTGTCTAGCAGTGCGAATCTGCGTGTCGCTAGCACATCTGTAAGGATGTAGCCATATTTGAATATAATCGTTTGAATCCCACATCTTCAAGTGATGTTACTAGTGCAAAAAGGTGTGGGAACGCGTTCCCACACTAAAAAAGGTGTAAGAACGCCGTTCCCACGCGTTCCCACTCCACTACAACCCTGCCTAAACCTGAAACACATCGATGTTAACGGAAAACATGATTATACTTTACGCAGTTCGGTAGATTTTTGTCTTCGAAATATCAAGTCATAGGCCCCTGGCTGCGCCTATGCCAAGGGATGACACTGGAAACTTATTTGTTACCCTTCTTGTGGCACACTGCATGAAAATTTTCAAACGATCGCTGCCAGCACACAGTCCATAACGTTCGAGTCTTTCTCTTCAAAGTCGACGATTTTAGTTTCGTATAAGCCTTTCAGTTTCATAACGTTCTCGAAAGAGTCGTAAAAACTATGACTTCGGTTTGGGCTCTGGAAAAATCGGAAGTTTGGTTTTGTAGGATCTGAAAAAGAATTTAAAGCAAGACTCATCTGATTTTTTTTAAATTAATGAAACTAAAGTAATATGAAACTTTATACGCAAAGGTCGAATATGAGCTAGTCTTGCATGCTCATATTATTTGGCGTAGTTTTGAAATTGATACAATGATGATATTTTTCAGAGGAAACCGCAACCAGTTACTTCATGAAATTATTTTTTTCTTGAAAATTTTGCAGTGCTTTAAACCACAACATTTGGCGCAGATTTTTTTGAAGGTATAGTTTTTTCCTGTTCAGAAATTTTGTTGTGCCATCGACAGCTTGCACATCCTTGAAAGCGATAAGGTGTATGACAATTAGCTTGTGGTCAGTGTGGTAACAGGCTGCTTATTTCACTGTCGGTTTTAAGTGCAATACAAACCGAAGCACCTGCTGATGTGCAAGAGCAAAGCAGTAAGTGGTTGCAGTGTTGCACGATTACTACATTTCGATATTATGAGCCAGATTTCCGGTTTTGAGCTTTGGTCAACAAAAGTGCACACACGTCAGATTAATCCTAAATGGATTTTGTGTTAGTTCCACCTGTTCAATTCACTTAACGAAGCCAGCTTGTTTGCTTGCAGCAACATTTAATTGCCATCCAATTATAAGTGTTTGCTTCGCAAAGCAATTAAGTGGTAATAGCTTGACATTAAAAAAATATGCAGGCTTATCTGCCTAGTGCAAACCCACTAGGCCGATTTCGGGCAGTCCTGACATTACAACTCAAATACAATAACACGTATGAGCGAGTGTTTGCTTTCTTTTTGCTAACATGAGAGCAAGGACACCTCGCCGTTTGCAAGAATATAAAGCATCGCAATCGGCACTGTACTTTGTTAACCCAGCAAGTAAAATATGTGCGGAGCAGAGAGTGAAGAACATATAGTCATTTTAGTTGACTTATGTTTTGCACATATGCTAGTCGGCAAAGCGGGTTCGTTCGGATAAATATCAAGCCAATTAAAATCTTCGCGTAGCGTCGTTCTTTCGTCATACAGCGGCAAATGAAACAGTTCAAAGACAAAACGCATGTTAACTGCAGAACAAAAACTTTTAATTGCCTAAAGGCTTAATGGTCTTCCAAACAAAAGAAGTTAGTCAAACAAAAAGGAAAAGCTTCAGGCGATTTTTTTAGGACTCATCTCTCAAAAACTTTCGATCACTATGGAAGTGCTCGCCAAACCGGTATTGTATTAAGAGTTGAAGAAAGAAACATCCAGATCTTTTGTAATGGCCACAACCCGAGCTGGTAAATGGGCACAGAGCTCTCATAATCGTGGCTGCGAAAGATTCCTAAGACGCAATTTTGGTAGGCTCTGTAGTATGCCTTGTTTACAGGGTCTTGGAAATAGTTTTGTTAATCAGTGGCACTGACTTCAGTTTTAAAACCCGAAGCTCAACATGGTGTAACCCGAAAGGGAATCAGATAAACAAGCGACTAAAATTGCAGATCAAGGCTTTATAGCCTTATGCAAGGGCTTTATTTGGTGTGTGACGGTTCTCACTCACGCAGTTCATTTTAGTGAAGCAGAGATTGCCTCTATTAAAAGATTCCGGCAACAATTATTTTTACACTAAATAGGATATGAATTAAGTTATTATACACAACAAACACCTAGAACATTTTATTCCTGCCACAAGTAAGAACACCAGCTTACTGTCGCATGGTGGACAAACACGGTGAAACTAACATTTTTGCGTGTAATCATTGCCCGAGTGTGGCAAGCTTACGTTTTTCCCTCGTGTATCAAGCAATTTTGCGTGTGAATTATGCGGCAATAGCCAGAGCGCGAGCACGACAGAGTAAGCGAGGCAGATAATGCTAGCTTCTGTTACAAATTGTTGGTGAGGTCGCACTGTTTGCTTTTTAAAGCCTTATTGCAGTTATGGACGTCCACCTGTTTTTCGGCAAAGCGCTGTTTGAAAGACGCTTTTCGTTACGTGACGGCTAAGCGACGGACTATAAAACCATGCGCGATCAGTCCGCTCCCTTCATTTGTCGGATTGTCTAACAGACGCCGAAGTGGTCTATCCACTGTTAAGCGCCTTCTTTACGCCAAAAGAGGACTGGCGTACATTTTAAAGCGTCAGAGACAGAGAAAAGATAGAATAAGGAAAGCTTTTGCAAGTGGGGTATCTCTGAAAGTATGTCAGCAACAGAGCCATTCTGCGACGCATCATCATCTGTGCTGCATTGCGCTTCATAAAAAATCTTACGAAATATTGTTTGGCGAAAACATGTAACGACAGAAATCAATCTTTGGGAAACTTAACTTTTTAGCTCTTATATGGCGAAATTTTGCAGCAGTAATTTTCCATGAATAACGTTACTGAATTCGTACGTCAGCTTATTAGTTTTTTCCCCATTTGAATAATAAAGAAATGCACAATCCCCTGCCGACTCATAGAACACGATATGTTGCCAGCCAGCTTGCAAGAAATTCCACGGGTTAGACGAAGCTGTTGAGCAGACGTAGAGGTTAGAGATCTTTCCATCTTCCACTCTGTCCAAAAACGCCCATGTAGCTATTTGTTTCAACTACTGTGCCTTTTAAAATATCCAAGTTGATTTTAAGTTTTTTGTATTACAGAAAAACTTTATTCGTGAAACCTGGTGTAACGAGAAAGCAGCAACGAGTCATGGTTTCCTACCGTCAATTGCTTTTGTGCCTTGTAACTGGACTTTTCTTGTTTTTCACTACCGCGCAACCTGCGAGATTGAGAAAGCTAAAAAGAACTAACAGCAGCCGCAATCAAATCCAGCCTAGAGTTTCAAACGCTGCTCAGCGGAATTCTTCAAATGCGTTGGCTGTGGCAACACAAAATGCAGCAGCGGAAGTTCCGTCTGGTACTGCTGGTATCGCATCGCGCAATTCCAACGAAGAAACAAACTCTAGGCGAATAGACCGCAACAGGAGGCAAAAATTAAAGAAGAATAAAAAAAGGGGTCGGCATCGCAACAGAAAAAACAAGAAGAGTAACCGGAAGTACGTCACATTAAATGGCGGTGATGGCAAAAGCGAAATGATTTCCACAATGCGAAAAATGTTTGGTTTCGATCACATGGTGCCTACGAGGCGTTTCAGCCCGGCTGATGCTCTACGTCGGGGGTTTGCAGCTGGCCACAGAGTGAAGGACGGATCGAGCGAAGCGAGCAACGGCATTCCAACGCTACAACCTCCGGAGTTCATGGTGGAGTTGTACCGGTCGTTTTCCGCGGACAAAAACCACATGCATTTGCATTTTGGATCGCAAGGAAATACAGTGCGAAGTTTTTTCTCCATAGCAGGTACGTTTTACTAGTGGCTGCTTGCGGCTACGTGGAGCTTCGTATTCCTCAACGAATGTCAAAATTTGACGAAGCGCACACTTGCTGCAGAAGTTTGTTCGAAATACGTGTTAAGGAATAGATTTTGATTCATTGCAAAAGCAGCTTAATTTTGATTGCTGGTTTTCGCCATTATTCGAACAATGTGCAACTGAAATGCGTATTCTCTTAAGGTAACTAAGGAACGTTCATGACATTGTATAACGCATAATACAAAATAGTTAAGTGACGATATTGTAAATACAATGAAAAGCTCCATCACTCGTATGACACAGTCGGGCGACAAAACCTCAAGTCACAATCGATCAATCACTGACACGTTTGCCGCAAATGGTACAGGGCTTAACAAAAGACCGAGGTTCGAAGTAGCGTCTAAATCTTTTTGCGATAAAAATTTATCCGCTATTGAATGTTCGCAACAGTTAAGCCCCTGGAAATTTGAGAACAAAAACAAATCCCCCAAATCAGTTTTTTGCCAACTTGGTTTCCAATCGAGGAGGACAAAAACAAATCCCCCAAATCAGCTTTTTTCCCAACTTGGTTTCCAATCGAGGTACACACACCTGCATAGCTCACCGGAAAGCATCACCTTCTTTGGTAAATGTGTTCGCTAAGCGCAACTACAACCACAAAGCATGTTAGAAAACTGGACAGGCACAGGTCAACACGTAAATATTTCTGCTATGTCCACCTTGAGGGGCTGCTTTGCGACGAAAGCAGAAACGCAGGGTTTGTCCCACAAGTTCGCGTGACATCGATCTCAAGTGTTTTTAAGTATATTTTAGTTACATAGTTTTTCCTGTCATTTTGCCGCATTTTAACAACTCGTCTGGTAGTTTTCATGAAAACAAAAACGTGAGACCCAGCAGAAGGAGCGGTTACCCGAAAGCGGTCCCTTAGGTGCGAGCGTGCAAAATCGGTCACGGCCCATCGAAAGCTGGAGAAAAGATAATAGAGTTGGCGTTGCGGGTCAACATCAGGCAAGTTATTTGGCGAAATGCAAACAAGCTGATGCGAAGGTGCGAATTTCGTCCTCCTGTCGACGACCTACTATGCCCTACGCCTTGACACGCTGATAGATGCTCTGCACCTGTCACGGCCATTTACGAGAATGAGGGCGCATCTTTTCAGTTGACGATGGACCATTTCGAAAGAAAGTCTGCGCAGTCAAATGTAACGTTTTTGTCGTAGTTAAAATTTGTCGCTACAAATCCTACCTTGAAGACGTGGCACTTTTTCTGCTTTCGAAGAGTTTTTTATTTCGGTGCATGAAAAGTAAAGTGAATTTTCTTAGCGCAGCTAGCTTTTATGCAGCGACATGTTGCCTACGGATACCGTGAGATTTACCCTGCGGCAAACATTGATTTTGCAAAAATCTTTTGCGGTACTTGAAACTAGGTACTTACTGGAAAAGTGAAATAGGAGCTACTTTGCAACAGCAATGTCCCTCTGTGAATGCAACATGGGAACATGTTTGTTCGTTCTAACAGCAAAAATGTGCAATATCTATCAAGTTAAAAGCCCGTTCGTTTTAAAGATTAAATACGCGCATGGTGTCTTTTTTGCAGCTTTTCTCTTTAACGGTTAAAATCTGCAACAGTTTAGCGCTCCGTCGCATTTTACTGTCAATCTTTAAAACGTGAAGCAGCCAGCAGAATTTCGTTTTTGTGAAGAGCAGTTAACAGGATCAGCAAGCCATAGCGGTAGTCGAAAATTATATCGGCCTAACAACAGAATTTGCTGCAGAATTTGCTGGCCTAGGCTGTATTTCATTCATAACGTCCAGCGCCGATGCAGATAGGAAGACATCGCTTTCCTCGCCACACACGTGGTCCATTACGGTTTCGCAACAACGCACCTGACTGAAACACATATGCCACAATTTCTCCTGGGTTAAGGCGAAACCTTACCATATGCCATGATGTGAGATCTTAGATTTTACCCTGATATATCAACACACAGCTTCCAAAACACGAGATGGAGTTAAAGAAAGCCTCGACGAGTCATTCAAATTAAACAAAGTGGCTGTTAAAACAGATCTTTGACATGCTGTGTTCATCTATGACACCACCAATTATGCGGAGATGCAGCTGTGTGCGCATAACTATTGGATAAGTGCAGTTGCCTGCCCACCAGCAGAAAAAGAATGTTTGCGCGGGCGCCGCTTGTGAACTGAAGATACACTGATAAAATAGCGATAACAACGAAATAAAAAATGCTTGGCGTAATTTTTGCTAAAAGTCGCCTTATCGAGAAATAAAACCAACTTATCGTTTTCTACTCACTAGCAAGCTCACGTAGCCGTATTTATGCTCCAATTTTACGAAAACAAGTAGTCATAGATGACACAGCAAACCAATTGAAAATCCTGGTATAAACTACACTACGTGGCGCAGTGAGGAAATTGAGACAGTATTGATATAAAAGTCATGATAGCGGCTGAGAGTCGTAACCGTATTCAGTAACACAATCGTCAATGAGCAATTAGATAAAAGGGGATCTATTGTATAGCTACTTTTTCGACACTGATGAAATGCGACATACCAGCTGCCGTCCATCTGCGCCACCAGGTTGTCTTATTCAGCCTGGGTTTGCTTTTCTCTTCATGATTACAAAGTGCAATCATAAACACGAATTAGTAAGAATCACCAAATTTTCATAAACTGTTTTTTTAATGCTTTGCTCGCGCATGCATGCAACATTTCCAATTTTTGCAGGAAACACCGTCAGTGGATTGAGAAATACAGGAAAGCCCATCACGATCGTTCCTTTCGAGCAAGGACAAACTAACAGGAAAACAGTGTCTCCTGGCAGTGCACCACGTCAAATGAAAGTGTTTGCATTCAACGTGACGTCCATACCAGCAAGTGAAACAATCATGGCATGCGAACTGAGGCTTGATGGAGTCAGAAAACAAATGCACAGGGAGGGAACAAACACATCCGACTGGTCAATTGTGGTTGGAGTTTACACAATCAATGAGATGAGGCAGACACAAGGCAGTCTTACACATGTAAGGTCTCATCTGTGCTTCTGTTAATTTGTTGTTAGTACTACACGTTCTGTAACTACTTGCTATCAGAACTATCATGAACTTCAGATTCTTAGCTTTTCTTCAGTTTTTCAAAACTGCGTAATGGCGACAAACAAAGTAGACAGTTAAGACAACTTTGAATAAAGCAACTTGCTCTGCTGATCGATGCAGGTGCCTCAAGCAGCTTTGGTTGAACCTTTCGAAACAGTTAAATTTTCTTCCAGGTGTACACTCGCCTTGGCGACGTAACCGCCATCCGAGCATCTTCTTCATCAGCATGGCAAGGCAGCTCGTTAACCAGCGTTATAACGGAGAGCAGACAGCACGGACGCGTGTTAGTGGTCAAGTTCTTCGATGACTCTCCCACTTTGAGCCGCAACGTTAGAGATGCATCTTCCGCGCCAGAGCAACGGGAAGAAACAAGGGACTCGTCAGCAGATTTGCCGATTTCATTCGTCGTCGTTGAAACTGAAAGACCCAAGCGATATAGCGGAGACAATAGAAATTACCGAAAAAGCCCATCCCAGCTGGCAAACAGTTCTCGCATATTGCACCAACAAGCAATGGGAACAAAGCCAATCTTGATAGTGTACTGCAACGATTCGAGAAGAGCACCCCAGCCAACATCAGCACCCAACGCTGTATGGAAAGGCTTGCTCAACGTTACGCAATCTTTGCTGGGACGCTCTTCACACAGGGTAAGAAATTTGTTTTTGGTATTTGCAGCGATTTAATCATATGACGCACATCAGTTTCTCCGCCATACGACATGAAAACGTTGTTTAAAATCAGTGTGCCTGTCTAAAGTTGCGTTACGAGATACATTCTGAACAAGTTGATTGTACCAAAGTTCGATCAAACCACTGTAAAGGTTATGAGTGTAAAATTCTTTGTATATTTCGAACAGGTACGAAGATCCCCCCGACGACGTCTGCCCCAGATCACCGAGCCATCGTCGTCCACAGCAGCTAATGAGCTTCCCGGGGACGAGCTAGCAGGAAGCCGTTTAGCCAGAACACGAGTACCTTCTCGAACGCAGTCAATTATCGATAACGGCCTGACTGAACCTTCCGAAAATGTTATGGTGAAGCTTAAGTCTCAATCCGAAATAAAAAAATGTCGTAAAAAAGGAAAAGGCAAGAAAAAGCGCTGCAAGCGAAGAAGAAAAGGAAAGAAACGAAAAAAGTGCAAAAGAAAACAACAAGAAGAGGAGTTAAACCGGTCAGTAAAGAGTTGCAGTCGTAAATCGATGAATGTGCAATTTTCTGATCTTGGTTGGGACAACTGGATCATCGAGCCCAGAAACCTGGAAGCATACTACTGCTCCGGCACTTGCGAATCTTCCAAAATGAAGGTAAGACCAGAGTCGAACAAGGCTCTTGATTTTGTGCACACGATCACCAATTACAAGCGCAAATCCAGAGTGGTGCTGGGAAAATCAGCTCATATGGGTGCTTAATTAATTGAATGTTCCTCGCCACCAAACTTTAAAACTTGGTGTTTCCAGCGGATACTAGAAATAATCCAATCTGCTTTAATACGCAAAATTTCCACCATTAAAATATTTACCTGCACTCACCATTTAAAGGCGTGTTTCTCTCTCTACCGTAAGTTTGTTTTGAAATCTGCGAGACAAACCTCTCCTCGGTCCACGATACGTAAAGAGTCAGAAACGAAGAAACAATTTTCAAAACTGTTAACAGCGCGTTGTATGGCGCATACAACCCTTTGAGAAGAGGTGACTGTAAATAATCTTGTAGGTCACACAGCTGGAACTGCTTGTGAGAAGGAAAACAAAAATCGATACCGTGAAAATGCTCCGCTCAGTTACTGCGGGTTTGCTTCAGGTAGCGAATATACTGACGCCACGGTGTTGCGTTTTTTCTGAGGCTACGTGATTCAGCATGCTAAATCTATGCGTATGAGTGAAATTAGTTAACTTCCCGCGTCATTCACATATTTCCACTAAACAACGCGTATTTCCATTTGTCGTTGATTTTTTCACATTTGTATTGGATTTGGTTTGGTTTGGTGGGCTTTCAACCAATTTCTCGTTATTTCCAGAAGTCCAATCCAACCAATCACGCCATTTTGCAAGCACTCGTCAAAGAGTTCGGAAACAACCCTGAAATACCCGCTCCTTGCTGCGTTCCGGAGAAGATGATGACTGTAAGTGTTCTCTTTTTCGACGAAAACAGCAACGTAGTGTTGAAATCCTATCCGGACATGTCTGTTGAAACCTGTGGATGTCGGTAAAGACGCAAAAATGAAACTGCTGACGTTACTGGCGGTGAAAATGCGTGTTTAACCAACTATGGCTTGTGTTGCTGCCGGATGGTAGAGACGAACGAAAGAGGAAAAGTGGGGAGAGACAAGCAAAAGGTTGGTTGTAGCATTGGAAGAGGATCTGGCTTCACGATTGTCGAAAAGGCGAAGCTTTGCTGCCCTGCGCAGCTGTTAAGACGTTCACGGCAACGAAGAAGTAGTCGATCGGCCGGCGAACAATGCTATCAGATACGAACTTTTAAAGTCGTCCCAGAGAGCCAAATCAAGAATTTGTGACGTGTTGGAGAGTGGCCAGCTGGAAGCAAGCTACGCCACTTTCTTCGAGTCAAAAGGCAGCGTCTTCTCAGGTGTGCCTGTTCAAAAAGCGTCTGATCGGCTTATGTTACTGGAAATCAGATTGTAATAGGCCGCCCCACGTGATTCAAGCTACTAAAGTGATTGAACACACACCTGCAAAAATCAGCGATCAGTGTTAAATTGCGTTTTTATTGAAATGCGTGGCTTTATGCAACGTCTGCATTGTTGCTGTCGTTTTTGCGATAAAAACTCTTTTCCGTTGTTTTGAACTCAGTAGCGCAACATTTGTCTATATTTTTATCATTTTTCTCTCAATTCCGAACTTACCACGTTCTGAAACTTCGGGCGTTATCTGGTTGATGTATAGGTGACATCAATAGGAAGCGGGGCTGTTGTGTGGCTGAATTTTTTTGATGCTGTTGAGCTGTTGACAGGTTTCTGCCTCATAATCCCCCAAGCGCTTTTGTTTACGCAACTGGCGAAAAGCGATATGCGGGCCGAGGTCGCTTTGAAAAGACCGCGCCGTTTTCAGCGCCCGGCCCTCTTCGCACCTGTGCGCAGCCGAAAACTCCGAACGGTAACTTTATTGACACAAAGCCTAAAGCGCTTGACGCGCAGCTTGCGAACCGCGGCTTGGTTTTTATCAAGCGAGCAAAATCCTGCGAATTCGCCTCTGATCTGGTCAGCCGCGGCCGTGATTTAGGCTGCTGCGCTTGGGTTGCGGTGGCGCGTGTGTTGCGTCAAGACGCTGCAGGTATCTTTTAACAACGTACACGTAATCAACAACCGAGCGTGTTAGTTGAAATTTTTTGCGTTCTCTCAAAGCGTTTTCAAAAAACTCAAGTTAACGCTGAGCTGTATTTTTAAATCTTTTGTATATGGTTCTCCGTCAAAAAACAAGCTTTCAAAGCCTGTAGTTGCATGGGCTGAATAAATATTCTATGCTTGGATTACAGCCAAACTCCCAAGATTTGATTATTAGCATAGTACAAAATGACCTACAGTTTATGCTGAGTGTGCAGTCCAACTTTAGAAACACATTCTCCAAACGACGTTTAAATTTTACACAATATCAAACTAAAAACCATGACGACGCGACGCTTTCAGGGCAACTATATCCATCGTAACCGTTGATACCATCGCGATTTACGTTTGTGGCTACTTTTTTAGGAGCACACTCGAGATGTCTAACCGCCGATCCAAAACGAACAATCTGTTGCCACTGTTACTTCACATATGTATCCATCTTGTGTTTATCGCTTTTATCGATGGCCAAATATATCTTGGTGTGAAAAGTTTTCTTTTATTGCAAAGCAAATAAAGTTCAAATAACACGTGGAAATCTCTGTGGAGAAAGCGATTCGGGCGAAAAAGCGCGAGTCACTGTCGTGTGACTTCAACAATATCATTCTTCGATTCAGGAAATTCAAATTTAGGTTAAAAGTTATGCCAAACCCTTTGGCGAGGGAGAATCTTCAACGATTGATTAAAGAAAGAAGAGAGTTGAAAACTTTGATGCTGTTATTTGCAGTCGATAGTTATTTCTAACGAGGATGGAACAACCTTTCCGACTTAAGCTCAGGAGTGAAGTGCTAAAAAAGAGGTGTACAAAATAAAAAGGAATAAAAAAACCAAATAAAAAGGAAGACTGCACCAAATACTTCGAATAAAGCGAGCATTCGCCTACAAGAATTTTCACTGTTTGTGACATCAATGATGAAATCTTTTCTTGCGGCCCGCGAGAGATTTATCAATTGTAAGAAATGTAGCAAAAGGTCGAACTCGAATAAGTAATTATCATTCTAGAATTTCTTCCATACTACAACAATATCTCTATACATAGGCGTACGGGAACGCATTTTACTGGGGGGGCGGAAAAAGTTTGCCCTGAAAATAACAATTTGCCCTAAAAATAGACAAGTTGTCCTGAAACTAACTTTTTATTTTAATCCGAATGGGGCCTGAAACCTTATGTAAATCTGTTCTATACAGTTGAATTCGTTTATAACGACTTCCTCTGTAACGTCAATTCTCCGATAACGTTACATTTTGTTTGGTCGTGATGGCATGTTTTATATGCAATTCAATTCGCTTATAATGTCAATTCGGCAATAATGTTCTTCATGCAATCCCCTAGAGGTACCGTTATAGGCAAATTCTGTAGTTGCTTTGCTTGTTAACTCAAAGGTTTGAAGTTCCTTGCGTGTTGTCTTCTCCCAAACAAGAAAATTTACGGTAATTGCTTTTACTGATGCAAATATGTACGCGACTTCGATGACGGAACGCAATGTTTTAAAAGCGACGGTTCCGGTTCGTATGGTCTGACTCCCTAAACCTGCCTGTGTTATCGCTGCTGTGCGCTTGAGCAAGGCACTTAAAGACGCGCACTCAAAGGAGACAAGCAATCTGCACGTCCGTGCTGCCCGCTTCAAAA